>Ga0265316_10002206_pt1 | contig 20468 bp, 18 predicted proteins | sample 4522metaG_FD_202092 | JGI IMG/M metagenome (GOLD analysis project Ga0265316, IMG submission 202092) | Rhizosphere microbial communities from Carex aquatilis grown in University of Washington, Seatle, WA, United States - 4-5-22 metaG | ecosystem: Host-associated > Plants > Roots > Rhizosphere >... | reverse complement strand
ACGAGGCGATCCGCCACGACCTCGCGGGCCACGGGATCGACGCCGAAGCCGTGATTCAGGCGATCGCCGGCCTCGAGGCGGAGCTCGAACGGGCCCAGGCGCTCGTGGAGCGGCTCGGGCGCTCGGTCAAGACAGCCCAGCACCTGAGCCGAAAGGGCTTTGGCGAGGAGTCCGTGGAGACGGCCGTCGGCCCGGGGTTTGCAGAAGGTGACTTCTGAGTTGTAGAGTTACGATCTAGAACTCAATCGCTTTTTGCCTGCACAACGCGCTTTCCATCGATCACACACGTTTCTTGAGACTCGTCCTCAGTCACCGATCCGCCTGGCAGCGCCAGACCACACCCAGACAGAGACCCTGAGCTGAGACCGATGGGCGCGCTTGTGCGCGCCGGGAAACGCGCCGATCGGCGGGAGATGCGGCGTGCGGGCAACCGAGCCCGTAGGAGCGCCCATGCTCGTGCCCGTCGTCGTCGTGATTGCACTCGCAGCCGGAGCAGGTGCGACGCTACTCGTGCTCCGACTGCTCGCCACCTCGGGGCTCGAGACCGCACGCCGCTCGCGCACGCAACTGCTCGACGAGGCTCGCCGCGAAGCAGACGCGACGCGACGAGAGGCGGCGATCGAAGCACGCGAGCAGACGATCAAGCTGCGCGCCGAGCTCGAAGCGGAGTTGCGCGAACGGCGCGACACGGTCATGAAGATCGAAGAACGCGTCATCTCGAAGGAAGACGACATCGACCGCAAGCTCACCGAGCTGACGCGGCGCGAGCAGGGTGTCGCCGACCGCGAGGTTCATCTCCGCCAGCTGCAAGAGGAGATGAAGGAGCTGCGCGACCAGGAACGGCTCGCGCTCGAGCGGATCGCGACGATGACAACCGGGGAGGCGCGGCAGCGGATCCTCGCCGAGTCCGAGGAGCTCGTCCGCCACGAGCTTGCGGGGCGCGTGCGCCAGCTGGAGGAGGAGGCGCGGACCGAGTCGAAGCGCCGGGCGCGCAACCTCGTCGCCGACGCGTTGCAGCGGGTCGCCGCGAGCGCAGCGGCCGAGACGACGGTCACGCTGGTCGAGCTGCCGTCCGACGACATGAAGGGCCGCATCATCGGCCGTGAAGGGCGCAACATCCGCGCGCTCGAGCATCTCACCGGCGTCGACTTCATCATCGACGACACGCCGAACGCCGTCGTCCTCTCGTCGTTCGACGGCATCCGCCGCGAGATCGCGCGGATGACGCTGCTCAAGCTGATCGAGGATGGGCGCATCCACCCGACGCGCATCGAGGAGATGTACTACCTCTCGAAGGCGGAGCTCGACGAGCACGTCCGGCAAGCCGGCGAGCAGGCGGTGTTCGAGGCGAACTGCGGCGAGATCAGCGACGAGCTGGTCAAGATCCTCGGCCGTTTGCGGTATCGCACGAGCTACGGGCAGAACGTCCTCAAGCACACGCTCGAAGTCGTGCACCTCGCGGGGATCATGGCCGCTGAGGTCGAGGCGTCCGTGAAGACCGCGAAGCGCGCCGCGCTGCTGCACGACCTCGGCAAGGCGATGACGCACGAGGTCGAGGGCTCACATGCGCAGATCTCGACCCAGCTCGCGCGCCGTCACGGTGAGAGCCCGGCGGTGTGCCACGCGATCGAGGCGCACCACTACGAGGTGCAGCCGCAGACGGTCGAGGCGGTGCTGCTGATCGCCGCCGATGCGATCTCCGCGTCCCGTCCGGGCGCGCGTGGGGAGGGGCTGGAGCACTACGTGAAGCGCCTGGAGGCGCTGGAGGAGCTCGCAGGCCGCCATCCCGGAGTCGAGAAGGTCTATGCGCTCCAGGCGGGCCGCGAGATTCGCGTGCTCGTCAAGCCGCACGAGATCGACGACGACGGCGCCGTGCTGCTCTCACACGAGATCGCCCGCGAGATCGAGGACCATCTCGAGTACCCGGGTCAGATCAAGGTGACGGTGATCCGCGAGAGCCGCGCGATCGACGTCGCCTCCAACAAGCAGGAACAGCGCCGCTCGATCGAGCGCCTCGACGCGGCGTAGCCTGGGCGTCATGTCCAACGCCGTAGCCGAGATCGTCACAAAGGCGAGCCCGCGCTCGGTGGGCGACACGGTGGCACGGCTCACGGAGCTGCTGGACGCGAAGGGAATCACGCTGTTCGCGGTGCTCGACCAGAGCGCGGCTGCGCGCGACGCCGGGCTCGAGCTGCGCGAGACCGTGCTCGTGATCTTCGGCGATCCCGCCGCGGGGACGCCCGTGATGGCCGCCTCGCCGCTCGCCGCGGTTGACTTGCCGCTGAAGGTTGCGATCTGGGACGACGACGGAGCAACGAAGGTCTCGTACACGGCGGTGAGCGCACTCGCTTCGCGGCACCACCTCGACTCGGAGCTTGCAGCACGTCTCGCGGGGATCGACGTGATCACGGATGCGCTCGTCGCGCCGTGACCGATGAGTTTCGCCGCGATCGCCTGTCTGAGCTGCGACGTCCCAACCACTCAGAAGGAGGCGACATGTCCAGCAAGTTGCACATCACCGAAGTCGGCCGCGTGGCGGTTCCGGCGGTCGACCAGAATCGCGCGCTCGCGTTCTACGTCGACGTGCTCGGCTTCGAGGTCCGGTCGGACGAGACGTTCGCCGACGGCAAGATGCGCTGGATCGAGGTTGCTCCCGCGGGGGCTGCGACGTCGATCGCGTTGACACCGCCGATGGAGGGCGGGCCGACGGCCGTCGACACGGGGATCATCATCTCGACGAGCGACATCGACGCCGACCATGCCGCCCTGCAGGCGGCGGGTGTCGACGTCGACCCGGAGGTCGCGCGCTGGGGCGATCCGGTCCCGCCGATGTTCAGGTTCCGCGATCCGAGCGGAAACGCGCTGACGTTCGTGGAGCCGACCGAGTAGCCGCTCGCCGAGGGTGACGTGGGCGGTGGCACGGCTACCCTGTGGCGGTGCGCCGCTACCACGTCACCACGTTCGGTTGTCAGATGAACGCCCACGATTCCGAGCGGATCAAGGGCATGCTCGAAGAGCTCGGGCTCGGCGAGGCCGCGAGCCCGGACGACGCCGACGTCGTCGTCTTCAACACCTGCACGATCCGCGAGAAGCCGGACACGAAGCTCGCGGCGTATCTGGGTGAAGCGGCGGCGCGCAAGCGTGAGCAACCCGATCGCGTGATCGCCGTCGGCGGCTGCTACGCCGAAGCGCAGCGCGAGCGAATCTTCGAGCTGTATCCCGCCGTCGACGTCGCCTTCGGCCCGGGCTCGATTGCGCACCTCGGCGAGTGGCTCGGCGCCGGCGGAATGGGTGTCGCGCGTGGACGGTTCGGTCTCGACGACCGCGACTTCGCAGCGGAGCTCCCGATGCACAACGAGCGTTCCTTCCAGGCGTGGGTGCAGGTGTCGATGGGCTGCAACTCCAAGTGCTCGTACTGCATCGTCCCGGCCGTGCGCGGCCGCGAGCAGAGCCGCCGCCCCGGCGAGATCATGGCGGAGGTGCAGCGGCTCGCGGCGCAGGGCGTCAAGGAGCTGACGCTGCTCGGCCAGAACGTCAACTCGTGGGGACGCGATCTGCTGCCGGAGATCGACACGGAGTTCGGCGAGCTCTTGCGGGCGTGCGACGCGATCGAAGGCATCGAGCGCGTTCGCTTCACGAGCCCGCATCCGAAGGACTTCCGCGAACCGGTGATCGCCGCGATGGCCGAGTGCACGTCGGTGTGTGAGCACGTGCATCTGCCGCTGCAATCGGGATCGTCGCGCCTGCTGAAAGCGATGCGCCGCACCTACACGCGCGAACGCTATCTCGCGCTCGTCGAGAAGATGCGCGCCGCGATCATCGATCTCGCGTTCGGAACCGACATCATCGTCGGGTTCCCGGGCGAGACCGAGGACGATTTCCGCGCAACGCTCGAGGTCGTGGAGGAGGTCGGTTACGACAGCGCGTACACGTTCGTCTATTCGCCCCGCGCCGGCACCGAGGCGGCCGCGATGCCGGACCAGGTGCCGCACGAGGTGAAGATCGAGCGCATGGAGCGGCTCGTCGAACTGACGCAACGGCTCGCCCGCGAGCGCAACGAGGCGCGCGTCGGCCGCGTCGAGCAGGTGCTCGTCGAAGGTCCGTCGCGCACCGACCCGTCCGTGCTGCGGGGTCGCACGCGGCGGAACACGACTGTCAACTTCACGGGCGCCGCCGCGGCCGGCGGGCTCGTCGACGTCCTCGTCGAGGGAGCCACCTCGACCACCCTGCGGGGCTCTCAGCAGGCCCTTGTGACCGCCTGAACACGTCCATCACATCCCTGAGGCAGACTTAGCGATCATGCGCGTCCTCGTCACCGGCTCGTCCGGCCAGATCGGCACCAATCTGGCTCTGCGCCTGCTCGCAGACGGCCACGAGGTCTTCGGCGTCGACAAGCGCCCGAACGCCTGGATCGGCGATGCCTTCCCGACCTTGCTGCAGGATCTCGCGGGTCACTACTCGGCGTTCACGGGGGGCATCAACGGTGTCGAGTACCCGGAGGTCGATCTCGTCGTGCACCTCGCCGCACACGCGAAGGTGCATCAGCTCGTCCGGCAGCCGCACCGCGCGCTCGAGAACACGATCATGACGTTCAACGTCCTGGAGTTCGCGCGCGGGATGAACCTGCCGATCGTCCACTCGTCGACGCGCGAGGTCTACGGCGACGTGCACCGGTTCGAGGAGTACGCCGAGGAGGCTGCCGACTTCGCGTTCACGGAGAGCCCGTACTCCGCGTCGAAGATCGCGAGCGAAGCGTTCATCTATTCGTACGCGCGCTGCTACGACCTGAAGTACCTCGTCTTTCGCTTCTCGAACGTCTACGGCCGCTACGACTCCGACCTCTGGCGGATGGACCGGGTCCTGCCGTTGTGGATGCACCAGCTGTCGCGGGGCGAGACGATCACGATCTTCGGCGGCGACAAGAAGGTGCTCGATTTCACGTACGTCGACGACTGCGTCGACGGCATCGTGCGCGGTGTGTATGGGCTTGCCGCAGGGACGGCCGGCAACGAGACGATCAACCTCGCATACGGGCAGGGCAACACGCTCGTCCGTGCAGCTGAGCTAATCGCGGAGGAGCTCGGCGTCGACCCGAACATCAACGCTGCCCCGTCGTTGCTCGGCGAAGTGACGCACTACATCGCCGACATCCGCAAGGCGCACGACGTCCTCGGCTGGTCTCCGAAGACTCCGCTCGAGGGGGGCATTCCCAAGGCGGTCGCCTGGTTCAAGGAATGGCGTGCAGCGCATCCTGCAGAGGACAGGCCGTTCGAGCGCCCGCAGGAGTCGGATGAGCTCGCCCACGGCTTCAAGCAGCCGGCCCGCGCCGGCGCGTAGCGTCCTCGCGCTCTTCGGACCGACCGCGTCGGGCAAGACCGCCGTCGCCGGCCTCCTGCGCGAGCAGCTCGGCGCGACCGTCATCTCGGCCGACTCGGCGGCGCTCTACGAAGGGCTGCCGGTGATCACCGCTGCCCCCGCGTATCCGGCGCAGCTCGTCGGCGTCGTCCCGCTGGACGAGGACGTCTCCGTCGGCTCGTACCAGCGGCTCGCGCACGCGGCGATCGACGAAGCGGAGCTGCCGCTCGTCGTCGGCGGCACGGGTCTCTACTTCCGCGCGGCGCTCTCGGCGCTCGAGCTGCCGCCGCCGCCCGCGCCGGGCCGGCGGGAGCACTGGCAGGCGGAGGTCGATCGCCTAGGCCCCGAGGCTGCTCATGCGCTTCTGGCCGAGCACGATCCGGCTGCGGCGCTTCGTGTCCACGCGAACGACCGCAAGCGGCTCGTGCGCGCGCTGGAGCTCGCCGAGACCGGTGCGTCGCTCGCGCCGGGCGAGGATCGCCTGTGGACCGAGGAGACGCGGTTGCCGACGCTCCTCATCGCGCTCGACCTGCCGCCGGAAGAGCTCGACCGGCGGATCGACGACCGCGCCCGCGCGATGGCGGCGGCCGGCGCCGCAGCGGAGGCGAAGCGGGCCTGGGCGCAGCCGCTCTCGGCGACGGCGCGCAAGGTCCTCGGGCTGGAGCAGTTCGCGACGCTCGCCGAGCCGGACGCGATCGAGGCGGTGGCGGCGGCAACTCGCAGGCTCGCGCGGTATCAGCGAAAATGGTTGCGCCGGATGCCGGGGGTCACCATCCTGGACGGCGGACGGGCTGCGGAGGAGCTTGCGAATGAGATCGTCGCGTTGGGACGCGCAGGGCAACATCTACCTCGTCACTGAGGAGTCGCAGACGCCTGACTCCGTGCGCGCGAACGTCGGCGACACCGACGGTGTGCTCGAGGTGTTCCGCTGCGGTGACGACTGGCTGGAGATCGCGATCTGGAACCCGGACGGCTCGCGCGCGGAGATGTCGGGAAACGGAACACGCATCGCGGCGCGCTGGTTCGCCGAGCGGACCGGTGCGACGGACGTCGTCGTCCGTGTCGGCGCGCGCCAGGTTGCGGCACGCATGCTCGACGAGATGCAGGTCGAGCAGGATCTCGGCGAGGTCGTCGTCTCCGAGCCCGAAGAGGTCGACGGAATCCGCTTCGTTGCCGTCGACGTCGGCAACCCACACGCTGTCGTGGACGGCGACCCGGCCGACTTGCTTGCGATCGGCCCGCGGCTCGAGGTGCACGAGCGGTTTCCGCGCCGCACGAACGTGCAGGTCGCGCGTGTCGCAGGCGACGGCCTGATCGAGGCGCGGGTCTGGGAGCGTGGCGCGGGGGAGACCGCGTCGTCGGGCTCCAGCGCGGTTGCGGTCGCCGCGGCCTTCGGCATGTCGCCGGCGGCGATTCGCTTTCCCGGCGGCGAGCTTGTCGTGCGGTTCGAAGGGACGCGGGCGTTCCTGACCGGGCCCGCGTTCCGGCTTGACTAGCCGCCGATCTCGTACTCGCGCAGGGCGTCGTTCAGCGACGTTTTCAGATCGGTGGCTTCGCTGCGGCGCCCGATGATCAGCGCGCACGAGAGGTGGTACGTGCCGGCCGGGAACTCCTTCGGCCGCGTGCCCGGCACGACGATCGAGCGCGGCGGGACGTAGCCTCGGTGCTCGACCGGCTCGTCGCCCGTCACGTCGATGATCGGGACGCTCGCGGTCAGCGTCACGTTCGGCGCGAGGACCGCCTCGCGCCCGATGCGCACGCCTTCGACGACGATGCATCGCGAGCCGAGGAACGCTCCGTCCTCGACGATCACGGGACGCGCGCCGGGCGGTTCCAGCACGCCGCCGATGCCGACGCCGCCGGCGAGGTGAACGTTCGCCCCGATCTGCGCGCCGGAGCCGACCGTCGCCCAGGTGTCGACCATCGTGTTCGGGCCGACCCATGCGCCGATGTTCACGTACGACGGCATCAATACGACGCCGCGCGAGAGGAACGCGCCGAAGCGGGCCGTCGCCGGCGGCACGACGCGCACGCCGAGCTCCGCGTAGCCGCTCTTGAGCGGGATCTTGTCGTGGTAGGAGAACGGCCCGACCTCTTCCGGCTCCATCTGCCGCTCACGGAAGTAATCGAGGATCGCCGTTTGGACGTCGGCGTTGACGCGCCAGTCGTCGCCGTCCGGCTCCGCCACGCGCAGCTCGCCCCGGTCGAGGGCGGCGATCGTCTCCTGCGTTGTCATAAGACCTCCCGCACGATCTCCGCCGCGCGCTCGCACTGCTCCTGCGTCGGCACGAGCGCGAAGCGTACGTACCCCTCGCCGGCCGGGCCGAAGAACGAGCCGGGCGCGCAGACGACGCCGTGCTCGAGCAGCCGGCGCGCGAAGGCCTCCGACGGGCCGCCGACGTCGAGCCAGAGATAGAAGGTCGCAGTCGACCCGGCAAGGCGCAGGCCGGCTGCTTCGAGCGCGGGCAACAGCGTCTCCCGCTTGCGCCGGTAGATCGCGCGGACGTCTTCGACGTGCGCGTCGTCCGACCAGGCTGCGACCGACGCGCGCTGCACGAACTCCTGCGGCGCTGTGCCCACGGTGGGGCGGAAGCTCCGCAACGCGTCGGCAATCTCTTCGGGGGCGCACACAAACCCGGAGCGGTAGCCCGTCATCGACGAGCGCTTCGACAGCGTGTTGAAGACGACGACGTTCGTGCGGTCAGCGACCTGCAGCGCGGAGACCGGCGGCTTGTCGAACCAGAGCTCCGAGTACGCCTCGTCGGAGCAGAGCAGGAACCCGTGCTCCCGTGCCCGGGCTGCGAGCTCCTCGTAGAACGAGAGCGGCGCCTCGGCCCCGGTGGGGTTGTTCGGGTAGCAGACCCAGAAGAGCGCAATCTCGTCCCACGCGTCGAACGCGTCGAGGTCGGGCAGCCAGCCGTGGTCTTCGCTGAGCGGCACGCCGGCGATCGCGCCGCCCGCGAAGAGCGTGCCGCGCTCGTACACGGGATAGGCAGGCTCGGGAATGGCGACGAGGCGCTTCTCGCCGAGCACGAGTTGCGCGAACGAGTAAATCGCCTCCTTCGAACCAAGCGTCGGGACGAGCTCGCGATCGGGGTCGACGGTGACGCCGAAGCGGCGGTCGATCCAGCCGGCAACGGCGCTCCGCAGCTCGGGCAGCCCGGTCGCGCGCGGGTAGGAGGACACCTCGTCCACCGAGTCGAGCAGCGCCTGGCGGATGAACGCTGGGGTGCGCTCGCGCGGATCGCCCATCCCAAAGTCGATCAGCTCGATCCCGCGGCCCGCGGCCTCGGCCTTCCAGTCGTCGAGACGGGTGAAGGGATACTGCGCGAGATCTGCGAGAACCGGAGACAGCTGCACGCTCAGACGCTACCCACGAGGAAGCGCTGGAGGGCGGCGAACGTCCGCTCGAGCTCCGCGATCTCGACCCGCTCGTCGACCGCGTGTGCATAGCGCGTCGCGCCGGGACCGAGGTTGACCGCGTCGAGGCCGCGGGCCGCGAAGTCGGCGACGTTCGTCCACGCCTGCTTCGGCTCGACCGCGAGCTCACCGGCTGCGCGGAGCTGTTCGACGAGCGGTGAGCGCAGCGCGACATGTGCGGGCGGGGAGTTCGAGGTGATCTCGGCGTCGGGCCAGAGCTCGTGGATGCGCGCGACGGCCGACTCGGGCGTGCGGTCGGGCGCGTAGCGGAAGTTGATCGTCGCCTCCGCGCGCGCCGGGATCACGTTGGACGCGATGCCGGCCTCGAACTGCGTTACCGACAGCACCTCGCGGAAGAGGAGGCCCTCGATCTCGACGTCGCGCGGCTCGGCGTCGAGCACAGGGCGGAGACCGTCGAGCGCGACGGCGATCGCATTCACGCCGAGCCACGGGCGCGCCGAGTGCGCCGAGCGTCCCTCGAAGACGATCCGCGCGTTGAGGTTGCCGAGACAGCCGAGCTGCAGCGTGTTGTCGGTCGGCTCGAGACAGATGACGAGCTGCGCCTCGTCGACGAGGCCGGTGTGCTCGAAGACCCCGGGCAGCGGGTTCTCGGCCGGGCCGAGCTCTTCGCGTGGGAAGAAGAGCAGCCCGAGGTCGTAGGCCAGCTCGGTTTCCACCGCCCAGCACCCGAGCTCGATCATCACGGCGAGCCCGCCCTTCATGTCGGTCGCCCCAAGCCCCACGACCCAGCCGTCCTCGATCCGCCCCGGGAGGTTCCCCTGCGCCGGCACGGTGTCGGTGTGGCCGGCGAGCAGGACGAGCGGCTTCCCGCTGCGCTTGGCGAAGATCACCGACTCGCCGTCCGAAAACACCTGGTCCAGCGGCACCACGGAAGTGATGTAGCTGTACATCTCCATCTCTGAACCCGATTCGGAGGGGATGTTCACGAGGTCCAGAGCGCGGTCGGCGAGTGCCATAATCGAGACCGATGATTCCACGTTCCCCGGAGCCCGAGCGCGGGTTCGTCCTCGCGGTGCTCGGCCAGGGTGCGGATGTGGACGACGAGCTCGCCGAGGTGAAGGAGCTCGCCCGCACGGCCGGCGTCGATCCCGTCGGCGAGATCGTGCAGCACCGCGCCCGCCCGGCGCAGCGCACGTACGTCGGCAAGGGGAAGCTCGAAGAGCTGAAGCAGCACTATAAGGAGTCCGGCGCCGAGAGCCTGCTCGTCGACGACGAGCTCGATCCCGCGCAACAGCGGTTCCTCGAGAACGCGCTCGACACGCGCGTCGTCGATCGCACGCAGCTGATCCTCGACATCTTCGCGCAGCACGCGACGAGCGCCGAGGGCAAGCTTCAGGTGGAGCTCGCGCAGCTCGAGTACAACCTCCCGCGCATGCGGGGCATGTGGCAGCACCTCGAGCGCCTCGGCGGCGGCGTCGGCACGCGCGGCCCCGGCGAGTCGCAGCTCGAGACCGACCGCCGGCTCGCGCGCCACCGGATCTCGGTGCTGAAGCGCAAGCTGAAGGACCTCGAGAAGCAACGCGCGACGCGGCGGAAGGAGCGGCGGGGCAGCGAGACGCCGACGATTGCGCTTGCGGGCTACACGAACGTCGGCAAGTCGACGCTGCTCAACCGGTTGACCGGCTCCGACGTGTCGGTCGAGAACCAGCTCTTCCACACGCTCGACCCGACGACGCGCGGTTTCGAACACGACGGTCGCCGCTACCTCGTCACCGACACCGTCGGCTTCATCCGTCGCCTGCCGCATCAACTCGTCGAGGGCTTCGCGTCGACGCTGGAGGAGACGCTCCTCGCCGACATGGTGCTGCACGTCGTGGACGCGTCGGCGCCCGACGACGAACAGGACCGCCAGCGCGAGGCAGTCGACGACGTGCTGCACGAGATCGGAGCGGGGGAGCTGCCGATCGAGGTCGTGCTGAACAAGATCGACCGCGTCGACCCACTCGGCCGGCGTCGCCTCGCGAACCGCTTCCCGACGGCGCCGCAGGTCTCTGCACTCGACGGCGAAGGCATGGACGATCTGCAGGCTGAGCTCGCGCGGCGGTTCGACGACCGCTGGGAACGCGTGCGCCTGCTCGTCCCCTACGAGGACGGCGGCCGCCTGTCGGAGCTGTACGCGCTCGGGACGCCCATCGAGGAGCGTGAGGACACGCCCGACGGCGTGCTGATCATCGCGCGCCTGCCACGTCGCGACCTGTCGCGCTTCGCACCGTTTCTTGTCGCCGATGCGTCCGGCACGCACCGCGAGTCCGCGTGATCGAACTGCCGATTCAGAAACTGCGCGCAAACGCCGTCGTGCCGGTGCGCGCATACTCGGGCGACGCGGGACTCGACCTGTCGGCGTGCGAGCGGGTCGAGCTCGCGCCCGGCCAGCGCGCGCTCGTGCCGACGGGACTCGCGGTCGCGATCCCGGAGGGCTACGCCGGCTATGTCCAGCCGCGCTCCGGCCTCGCCGCGAAGCACGGCATCTCGATCGTCAACACGCCGGGCCTCGTCGACTCGGGCTATCGCGGCGAGCTGCTCGTCAATCTCGTCAATACCGACCGTGCCGACTCCTTCGTCGTCGAGCCCGGCATGCGCATCGCACAGCTCGTGATCCTCGAGCTGCCGGAGGTCGAGCTGGTCGAGGTCGACGAGCTCCCGGCGAGCGAGCGGGGCGTGCGCGGCTTCGGCTCTTCCCAGCATTGATGGAGCCCCGCATCCGGGTCTCCGCGATCCTGCGCTGGCAGGGCCGCATCCTCCTCTGCCGCCAGGAGAAGCCGGGCAAGGAGTACTGGCTGCTGCCGGGCGGCGGCGTCGACGGCGGCGAGTCGTTGATCGACGCGCTCCGCCGGGAGCTGCGCGAGGAGCTCGGCATCCAGGCCGACGTGCAGTTCGAGGGCCCCGTCGCGCTCGTCGACTCGATCTCACCCCTGTCGGGGACGCACTCGCGCAAGCACGTCGTCCACATCATCTTCTCAGCCGATCTGTCGCACCGCTCCCTCGAGGATGTGGAGACGAAGGACGCGGCCGTGAAGGGCGCACGCCTCTTCTCGAACGACGAGCTGCAGGACGTCGTCGTCCATCCGCCGATCAAGCGCTTCCTCGAGCGCTGGCAGCCGGGCGACCCGGCCGTGTACCTCGGCGCCCTCTGGGCGCGCTAGCGACGGCCGCCGCGCGCGCGGGCGCGCTGCGCGGAGACGTCGTGCGCCTCGTGCTCCAGCTCGTCCGGGAGCGGGGCGAGCTCCGTCGGGCCGCCGGCATGGGCGAGTGCCTCCGCGAGCAGGTGGTCGGCGAACCACGGGTTGCGGGGCAGGAGCGGGCCGTGGAGGTACGTCCCGTAGACGCGCCGCCAGCGGCAGCCCTCGGCGCCGCTCGTGCCGTCATTGCCGAAGCCGGCGACGACGCGGCCGAGCGGTTCCGCCCCGGCGTCGAGGATCGTCCGTCCGGCGTGGTTCTCGAACCCGGCGATCGTCCGTCCGGCCCAGTCGCAGTCGAGCAGCACGTCGCCGATCATCCGCCGCTCCCCGGCGACGGTGTGGAGCGGCAGGAGGCCGATTCCCGGCAGCTCGTTGCCGGCGACGTCGCGGTAGAAGCGCCCGAGCAGCTGGTAGCCACCGCAGACGGCGAGGAACGCGGCGCCTGCCTCCGTGGCCTCGCGCAGCGGCGCCGCCTTGCCGGCGAGGTCCTGCGCGACGAGCGCCTGCTCGCGGTCCTGGCCGCCGCCGATGTAGAAAAGGTCGATCTCGCTGGCCGGCACGTCATCGCCGAGGCCGATCGCCCGCACGTCGAGCTCGTGTCCGCGCAGCCGGGCGCGCTCGCTGAGGACGGCGATGTTGCCGCGGTCGGCGTAGATGTTCAGGTAGTCCGGATAGAGGTGGCCGACCCTGATCCTCACGCCGCGTTCTCCCAGTAGTTGGCGACGTGGCCGCGGCCGGCGACGATCCGCCGCAGCGCGAGCATCGCGGTGTAGGTGGGGAGGACGACGAGCTCGCCGCCGGCGGGCGTGAGCTCGAGCCCACGGTCGAGCGCCGTCTCGAGCGAGGGCACGACCTCGATGCGCTCGCGGGCGAGTCCGCCGTAGGCGAAGCGCAGCGCAAGCTCGGCGGCGCGCGTGCCGGTCGCCACCAGCCGGTCGAGACCGGCGAGCAGCGGCTCGAAGTCGACGTCCCAGATCCAGGAGACATCTCGTCCGTCGGCGATCGCGTCGTTCAGTGCCACGACCGCGACAGTCGGGGCACGGCCCTCGACGAGCGTGCGCACGACCTCGTTCGCGCCCGCGGGATTCTTGACGAGGAGCATCAGCAGACGGCGATCGCCGATCGCGATGCGCTCGAAGCGCCCGAAGGCGGCCGAGAAGCGCTCGAGACCCGCGGCGACCTCGTCCAGGCCGGCGCCGAGCGTCAGCGCGAGCGACCCGGCGCCGAGCGCGTTGTAGACGTTGTAGAGGCCGGGCAGCGCCAGCTCGATCCGCACCGTTCCTTCGGCTGCAACCAGAGTGAACGCCGCCCCGTCGAGCCCGTGCAGCTCGATGTCGCGGGCGGTCACGTCGAGCTTCGGCCGGGCATGGCCGCAGCTCGGGCAGCGGTAGTCGCCGAGGTGGCCGACGTACGCGGCCGCGTACTCGTACGGCGTGCCGCAGCGCAGGCAGTACTTCGAGTCGGCGGCGTGCTGGAGCGCCGGGCGCGCCAGGCGAGGATCGTCGACCCCGAAGACCCGGGCGCGGTGGCCTCGGGCGAGCTCGCCGACCTGCGGGTCGTCGCCGTTGACGACGAGCTCGGCGTCCGGCAGAGCTGCTGCTACGTCCCGCCAGCGCGCGGCGACGTGCTCGAGCTCGCCGTAGCGGTCGAGCTGGTCGCGGAAGAGATTGCCGAGCAGGAGCGCGCGCGGCTTGATCCGCTGTGCCACTTCGGGCAGCGCCGCCTCGTCGACCTCGAAAAGCCCGAGCTGCGCGCCGTCTGACCGGAGGAGGGTGGAGGCGACCCCGGAGACGAGGTTCGCCCCCGAGCTGTTGTGCGCGATCCGCACGCGCGGGCGCAGGATCTCGGCCACCATCGCCGCCGACGTCGTCTTGCCGTTGGTCGCGGAGACGATCACGGAGCCCTGCTCGAGCCGCGTCGCCAGCAGGTCGATCGCCCCCGGATCGAGCTTCCACAGCAGTTTCCCGGGGAGCGTCGTGCCACCGCCGCGGCCGGCGACCCGCGAGAGCGCGCCGGCGGCGCGCAAGACGGCGGATTCCAACGAGAGCGGGATCGGAGGGCGCATGCGGAGCCGAACGGTAGCCGCCGTCCCCCATTCGAGTGAACTGAACGACGCTCCACCCTAAAGGGGGACGGCGCGTACCCGAATCCGCCGTAGGTTCCGACCCGATCGGGCATCCCCTTGCGGCACTTCGGGATCCCGTCTGCGGAATCTGCGGCTCGCGCTTCGGCGCGGAAAAGGAGAGTGAATGTCTCAGTTGAACGAGCGCGGTGCACGGAGCGAGCGGGGCAGTGCGCTCTGGGGCACCGGCGGCCGGGGCGGTGACCGCTCCAGCGTGCTCTGGGGCAAGGGTGGTCGCGGCCTGCTCGTCGCTTCGATCGCGGCAGTCGCACTTGCGGCGCCGCTCGCAGCGATGGCGTCTCCGTCACACAAGGCACCGACACACGCACGTGTGACGGTCCCTGTGCGGGCGAAGGCACCTGCGAAGCCGACTAAGAAGGCTCCGGCCAAGGCCAAGGCTGTTGCGAAGGCACCGGCCAAGAAGGCACCGGCCAAGAAAACCCCCGCGAAGGTCCCGGCTAAGGCTCCGGCGGCCCCGAAGGCTCCTGCGGCAGCTCCGGCTCCCGCGGCGACTCCTACGGCGGCTCCGGCTCCGGCGGCTACCCCCGCTGCGAGCACTCCGGCGCCTCCCGTTCCCTCGAACGGTGACGACACGCCGGCCTGGGTCGACCAGGGTCTGCTCAATCAGGCCTCGTCGACTCCGAACGACAAGCTCGACGTCATCGTCACGAGCTCGGGCGGCACGGCAGATGCCCAGAAGGCGCTCAACTGGCTGGCCAAGATCGCCGCGAAGAACGGCGGCACCGTCAGCGCTGGGCAGGACCTGAACCTCGTCGGCGGCGTCGCCCTGACGCTTCCTGCCAAGCTGGTCGCGAAGCTGCAAAGCGTGCCCGGGCTGATCGTCACGCCTAACGCGCCGGTTCAGCTTTCGGGCAGCATGACCAACCTCACCTCGAGTCAGGTGTGGCCGTACGAGTCGGGCAACGCGTTCCAGTGGCTCGGCGATGTGACGCAGTACTCCGGCCGGACGCCCGCGATCGCGGTCGTCGACTCCGGAATTCAGTCGCGGTCGGACTTCGGCAACCGCGTTGTCGCGAGCGTCAACCTCTCGACGATCGACGGCAACACTTCGTCGGATGACCAGCGTGGGCACGGCACGTTCGTGGCCGGGATCGCGGCAGGCGCCGCACCGGGCCTCGTCGGCGCTGCACCCGGCGCACCGCTCGTCTCGGTCAAGGTGATGGACTCCAACGGCATGGCGAAGACGTCCGACGTCATCAACGCCTGCGCGTGGATCCTCGCCCACAAGGCTCAGTACAACATCCGCGTCGCGAACTTCTCGCTGCACTCGAGCTACGGCACGAACTCGTATCGTGACCCGCTCGACCAGGCAGTCGAGAAGCTGTGGTTCAGCGGCGTCACCGTCGTCGCGGCAGCCGGCAACTACGGCACCGCGGCCGGGCCCTCCGGCGTGCTCTACGCCCCGGGCAACGATCCGTTCGTGATCACGGTCGGCGCGGTCGACATCAACGGCACGGTCAACTCCAACGATGACACCGTGGCTCCGTGGTCGGCGTACGGGTACACCGAGGACGGCTTCTACAAGCCTGAGATCTCGGCTCCCGGCCGCTACATGGTCGGCCCGATCCCGTCCGACTCGACGATCGCTGCGCAGAAGTCCGGCAGCCTCGTCGGCTCCGACCGGATTCAGCTGTCCGGCACCTCGTTCGCGGCGCCTGTCGTCGCGGGCACGGTCGCCGACATGCTGGCTCGGCACCCGAACTGGTCGCCCGACCAGGTCAAGGGCGCCCTGATGCGGACCGCCCGCAAGATCCGGAACAGCGGCAACCCGCGGGCAGCCGGTCTCGGCGAGCTCACGGCGAGCCGTGCGGTCATGAGCACCATCGCGCCGAACCCGAACGCCGGGCTCGACCGGTTCGTCAGCACGCCGGCAGGGGCTTCGTCGCCCGTGTTCGACGCGCAGAGCTGGGCCAGCGCGGCTCAGACGGACATGTCCTGGAACTCCATGTCGTGGGCCGACGTGCAGTCCTGGAGCGACATGTCCTGGAGCGATCAGTCCTGGAGCGACATGTCGTGGAGTGACATGAGCTGGGCTGACATGTCCTGGAGTGACATGAGCTGGGCTGACATGAGTTGGTCTGACATGAGCTGGGCTGACATGTCGAATGAGGACCTCGCCGAAGGCGACACCCTCTCCGGCACGGACGGCTACGTCGCGAGCGACACGACCACGCTCGACGCTGCGACCGATCCGGACACTGCCATCCCGGTTGACGGCACCGATCCCGCCACTGCACTCGGCGTGGATCTGACCCCGGCTACGGATCCGGCCGCGACGGACCCGACAGCCGATCCCACGGCGACGGATCCGGCCGCAACGGACCCGACAGCCGATCCGACGGCGACCGATCCGTCGGCTCCGGCCACCGATCCGACTGCTTCGGCAGGCGATCCATCGGCGACCGATCCGTCGGCCTCCGGCGACGCGGGCTCCGGCTCGTCGAGCTCGGGCTCCGACAACACGGGCTCAGGCACTGACACGTCGACAACGGACTCGACGGGTTAAGCACCCGCCCGCACTCCTCCCGTAACAACGGGGCTGCATCCGACAGACAACCGAGGGCCCGCGCGAGCGGGCCCTCGGTGTATGTGCTACTCCCCCGAATGGGGGAACTGCGATCGGTTCCCCGAATGGGGGATGAGCCGGAGGCCCGGCAGGCCGTAACTTCATATGTGGAACTGCGGCCCGTGCGGCGGCACGGAAGGAGACCTAGCTGAATGAGCGCGATCCCGAGCGACGTCCGGCTCGAGACCAAGCCCGTCGGAAGCGACGAGCGTCCTCGGCGCGTGCTTCCGCCTGGGGCGGTTGCCTACGAGATCGTGGTCGGCATTGCCGCGCTGGCTGTGGCGCTCCCGTTTGTCATGCGGCTCGACGGGCACACGCGCGGCTGGACGACCTTCGGGTTCCTGGCCGCCGGCGCGGCGCTCAGTCACACCTACACCGTTCGTACGGCCAAGAACACGTCGTTCCACACGTCGTGGGTGTTCCTCATCCCGGCCGCGATGCTGCTCCCGCCGGAGCTCGTCGCGCTCCTCGGTGTCGTGATGCACGTGCCCGAGTGGCTGAAGGAGCGCTACGCCTGGTACATCCAGAGCTTCAACATCTGCAACTACACGCTCGGCAACATGCTGACGTGGGGAGCCGCCGCCCTCGTGCTGCGGGCGCATGGGGTGGTGCCGGACGACCATCTGCGCTGGGCCGTCGCGGGCCTCGCCGCCTGCACCGTCGCCGTTGCGGCCAACCACATCGTCCTCGCGCCGATGGTCACGCTCGCTCGTGGCTACTCGCTGCGTGAAGCGGGCGTCTTCTCGTTCGAGAGCCTGTCGACCGACTTCATCCTCGCGACGCTCGGCCTCGCGGTTGCCGCGTTCTGGGAGCTCAATCCGTGGCTGATCCCGTTCGCGGTCGCGCCGCTGCTCCTCATCCACCGGTCGCTGGCGATTCCGCAGCTCCAGGCCGAGGCGCGCGTCGACCCGAAGACCGGGCTGTACAACGCGCGGCACTTCGCCGTCGTGATGCAGGAAGAGCTCGGGCGCGCGCAGCGCTTCCAGCGCCCGATGTCGCTGATCATGGCGGACCTCGACCTGCTGCGCGACATCAACAACACGTACGGCCACCTGGCCGGCGACGCCGTCCTCCGCGGCATCGCTGAGGTGTTCCGGCAGCAGCTGCGTCACTACGACGTGCCGGCCCGCTTCGGTGGCGAAGAGTTCTCGATCCTGTTGCCCGAGACACCGCCCGATCAGGCATTCGAGATCGCCGACCGGATTCGCCGGTCGGTCGCATCGCGCCTGTTCGAGGTGGAGACGTCGAGCGAGCCGATCCGCGCGACCATTTCCATGGGCGTCGCCGGCTTCCCGCGCGACGGTTCCGACATGAACGAGCTCGTGCACCAGGCCGACCTAGCTGTGTACCGCGCGAAGCTGCAGGGACGCAACCGCGTCCTCGACGCGTCGGACGAGCCGTTGCTCGCACAGCCGGACAAGCGGACGCCGCGTCTCGTGTCTCTGCCGCCGCAGATCCAGGAGGCCGTGCGTCCGATTCCACCCGCGGCCGAGATGCTGCCGGAGGTCGAGCGCCGGCAGTCCGCACGGCCGCACACGCCGCCGGCACCACGGTTCTTCTCGGTGCCGCGGCGCCTCGGTCTCCTCGTGGGGCTCGTCGGCGTGCTCGGCACCGCTGCAGGCATCGCCGGCGCGGTCTTCGGCCACTCGACCGACATCGTCGGTCTGCTCACGATCATCGGGCTCGTCGGCATCGGGCAGGCGCTGTCGCTCGAGGTGGAGGAGACCGGTTCGATCTCGGTCAGTGCCGTCGGTGCGCTCGCGGCCGCGGCGATCATCGGTCCGCGCGCGGCGCTGCCGCTCGCGCTCACGATGTCTGCGGTCGAGTGGAGTGCGCGCCGCGCCGTCTTCCACCAGCTGCTCTTCAACGTCGGCGCCCTGTCCCTCGCGTCGCTCGGCGCTGCCGCGATCTTCTCGTTCCACATGGGCGGCCGGATCGGCACCGGCATCTTCGTCGCGTCCGGCCTCCTCGCAGGCCTCGCCTACTTCGTCGTCAACATGGGCCTCGTCTCGGCCGCGGTCGGGCTCGAGGGACGCGAGAGCCCACGACGGGTCTGGACGGAACGCTTCGCGTGGCTCCTGCCGCACTACGCGGTGTACGGCTTCATCGCCGCCGTCATCTACGAGGCGTACAAGCCGATCGGCGCCTGGGCGATCCTCGTCTTCGCGCTGCCGCTCTTCCTGATGCGCAAGACGCAGGAGGCGTACCTCAAGCACACGCAGCGCTCGGCCCACAAGCTGCGCGCCGCCGCCGAGACGATCCAGTCGCAGAACGTGTCGCTCGAGCAGGCGAACAGGCTGCTCAAGGAGCGCTCGACCGCCGCGATGGAGTCGTTGTCCGCCACGGTCGACGCCCGCGACGCCTACACCGCCGGCCACTCCCGCCGTGTCCAGCAGCTCGCCCTGGCTGTCGGCCGCGAGCTGGGGCTGTCGCAGGCCGAGCTCGAGCTCCTGGGCCACGCAGCGCTCTTCCACGACATCGGCAAGCTCGGCATCCCCGACGCGATCCTCCTCAAGCCCGGCGCGCTCACCGACGAGGAGTGGGTCGTCATGGCGAGCCACGCCGAGGAAGGCGCGTCGATCATCAATCGCCTCGGCTTCCTCAGCGACGCCGTGCCGGCGATCCGCCACCATCACGAGCGGTTCGACGGCGGCGGCTATCCCGAGGGCCTCGCGGGCGAGGACATCCCGCTGGGCGCCCGCATCATCCACGTCGCCGACGCGTTCGACTCGATGCTCACGACCCGCGTCTACCGGCCGGCCCGGCCGGCGCAGGACGCGCTCGACGAGCTGCACCGGAATGCCGGCTCCCAGTTCTGCCCGCGCTGCGTCGGCGCCCTCGAGGCGATCGTCGCGACGGAGATCGAGCCGGCGCAGGAACCATCCCTGGTCGACTAGCGTCTACTTGCGCTTTTTGGCGTTCGCTCTACCATTCTTGGTGGTGGCGCGGAAGCCGTATCGCGCGGTGGCCAAGATCGACCCGCAGGCGCTCGCGGAGTTCCAGGCGGGGATCAGGCGCCGCTACACGGATGACCAGATCCTCGAGGCGCTCCGCGCCTCGGCCGACCGGCTCGGGCGCTCACCGACGATGAAGGAGTTCGCGGCCGACCCGCAGGCGGGGATGCATCCGCAGACGGTGATCGAGCACTTCGGGACCTGGAACGCCGCGAAGCGCGCGGCCGGCCTGATGCCGCGCCGGTTCGCGACGCGGGACGAGCTCGTCGACCAGCTGCGCCGCCTCGGCGAGGAGCTGGGCCGGGCGCCGAACGCCCACGACATCCGCGCCCGCCGCGGGACGATGCCGTCGACCTCGCTCTACTGGCACACCTTCGGCTCACTGGCGACTGCGCTGCGCGAGGCGGGCTTCGACGTCGCGGTCGGGGAGGAGCGGCTCGAGCGGGCGATCGCCCAAGGCAGCGAGCTCGCGCGGAGCCTCGGGCGCCTGCCGAAGTTCGGCGACTGGCAGACCGCGCGCCGCGCGGACGCGGCGCTCCTCACCGAGTGGCAGGTGTATCGCCTGTTCGAAGCGCGGCGCGGCGCGTGGGCGACCTTCCAGTACCTGGTACGGGAGCGGTTGGTCGAGGAGGGCGTGCGCGTCGCAGGCGACGGGACAGTCGGTTAGGAGCTCCAGAGGCGTTCGGCGTCGCACGCGAGCCCGACGCTCAGTGAGAGCCGGTTAGGCGACGGCGGCGAGCGCCGCGAGGCGCCGCAGGCAGAACTCGCGCTCCTGCGGTGCGCGCACCGACGGGAGCGGGTTGTCCTCGTGATACGAGACGTCCGGCCGG
>Ga0265316_10002205_pt1 | contig 20469 bp, 16 predicted proteins | sample 4522metaG_FD_202092 | JGI IMG/M metagenome (GOLD analysis project Ga0265316, IMG submission 202092) | Rhizosphere microbial communities from Carex aquatilis grown in University of Washington, Seatle, WA, United States - 4-5-22 metaG | ecosystem: Host-associated > Plants > Roots > Rhizosphere >... | reverse complement strand
GGTCTCGCGGTAGGGCGAGGCCACGGATCCGCAATCGAGATGATCGCGGCCGATGACGATGGGCGCCTTCAATTCGCCGCTCGCGACCATGCGGTTCAGCTCCAGCGCAAATTGGGCGCGCTCGCCATAGCCCAGCCAGCAGATGCGCGCCGGCAGGCCCTGGAAGCGCACGTGCTTGCGGGCCAGCGCAATCCAGCGCGTGAGAGTCTCGCTCGAGGGGAACAGGCGGCACACTGCTGCGTCGGTGGCCGCGATGTCGTCCGGATCGCCCGAGAGAGCCACCCAGCGGAACGGGCCGCGGCCCTCGGCGAACATGGGCCGTATGTACTCGGGCACGAATCCTGGGATGTTGAAGGCCTCGGCGACGCCGCGATCGGCCGCCATGCGCCGGATGTTGTTGCCGTAGTCGAAGGCGATGGCGCCCAGCCGCTGCAAGTCGAGCATGGCGCGTACGTGCACGGCGATCGAGTCCATGGCGCGCTCCACGTACTGGCGCGGATCGCGCGCCCGCAACTCGGCGGCGGCTTCTAAGGTGCAGCCCGCGGGGATGTAGCCGTTGAGAGGGTCGTGCGCGCTGGTCTGGTCGGTCAGAAGATCGGGCACGATGCCGCGGCGCACCATTTCGGGCAGAACTTCGGCGCAGTTGCCGGCCAGGCCGACCGATATGGCCTGCTTCTGGTGGACCGCGTTACGGAGTATGCGGACCGCCTCATCGAGATCGTTGACCATGATGTCGCAGTAGCCGGTTTTGAGGCGGCGCTTGATCCGCTCCGGATCGGCCTCGATGCACAGGAACGCCGCGCCGTTCAGCGTTGCCGCCAGCGGCTGCGCGCCGCCCATGCCGCCCATGCCGCCCGTCACCACCAGTTTGCCCGCGAGCGAGCCGCCGAAATGCTTGCGCGCCGCGGCGGCGAAGGTCTCGTAGGTGCCTTGCAGGATGCCCTGGCTGCCGATGTAGATCCAGCTTCCGGCCGTCATCTGGCCGTACATGATGAGGCCGAGTTTCTCCAGTTCGCGGAAATGGTCCCAGTTGGACCAGTGGCCCACCAGGTTCGAGTTGGCGATCAGCACACGGGGCGCTTCCTCGTGGGTGCGGAAGACGCCGACCGGCTTGCCGGACTGGACCAGTAAGGTCTCGTCGTTTCCCAGGCTCCGTAGCTCGCGCACGATGGCATGGAAGGACGGCCAGTCGCGTGCAGCCTTGCCGATGCCGCCGTAGACCACCAGATCCTGCGGCCGCTCGGCGACCTCGGGGTCGAGGTTGTTCATCAGCATCCGCAGGGCCGCTTCCTGCCGCCAGCCCTTGCATTGGAGCGCGGTGCCGCGCGGGGCGCGGATGACATCTTGCATGCCTTCACGATAGCACCGGGGCGACGAACTACCCACGCAACGCCGGCCTCACTGAACCCGCGCCCGCCGTAGATATGCCCACAGTTGATATCCGAGAATGATGGCCGCCAGCAGTGCCGCAATCGCCCAGGTCAGGTCGCCCAGAACCCCGCTCAGGGCCATCACGCGATCGCTGAAGAACCGCCCCAAAGAGATATACACGGCCGCTCCCGTGATTTCTCCGAGAATGTCCCAAAAAAGGAATCGGTGCCATGGGTAGCCGGCAGTGCCGCTGGCCAGATTGATCCAGGGCCCCAGGGGACTGAGCAGCCAGCGGGTGATAAAGATGCCGGGGCCTCCCCAGGCCTTCGCCTTGGCTTCCATGGCCTCCAGGCTGGCGCGCTTTCCGAACAGGGCGCTGAGCCTGGCGATAACAGCCGGGCCGCCCCACCGGCCGATGGCGTAGCCCGCCTGATCGCCCAGGATGGAACCGGCGCCGGCTGCGCCAATTGCCCACCAGGGGTTCATGGCGCCCTGAGAAATCATCGACCCCACGACGATCAGAAGGAGCGTGATGGGCAGCGGCACACCAATTGCCGCGATGCCCACGATTCCGAAAAGGGCCGGTGCGCCATACTCCGATACCGCCCCGAGGAGCTGCTCGTTCATCGCGGTGGGCCGCCAGGTGGATGCGGGGCGACATCGATGGCGCGCTGTAGTTGGGCTATGAGTTCCGGAACGGGGCGGTGCAGGGTGCGAGCGATGCGGCGAAGCGATCGCCGGTCACGCGGCTCCTGGGGAGGAACCCCAATGGCTTGGAACAGCGCTGAGGCGGGGACGTGGTGGGTATGGGCGATAAATGGAACCGACATCCAGGCCTGGATCGGTTCGTTTTCCGTGCGGATGTGCCGCACCCGCAGGCCGGCCCTGGTGGCGAAGACGACAGTGCCGGCGATTGCCAGCACGAAGGCGAGCCCAACCGCCAGCGTGCGCCGCCACGTTTGTCCCACAATTCAATATAGCTGGGATTCGCGCAGGGACCCGATTCGCTCGACTTCGCTCGACGGCGGCGGACCGCACGCAGTTGGCGGTCCGTGAGCGAGCCTGGCCGCTTCTCTCATGCAGGGGGTAGGGGCAGGATAAGCCCTACTTGCCGCGGCCGTTCTGGTAGCCAGCCTCGTACGCCTGCTGGTCTTTGTCCTGCTTGAAGTGCCTCTTCTTGCTGTGGTCCAGGTTGCGCGCATGGTCATTCCGGCCTTCGCGCATGCCTTGCTGGTACGTTTTGTTTTTCGAATAATCCTGCTGCTCTGTCTTGTTATTCGAGTAATCCTGGCCGTGGTCCTGGGGAGATAGAGTCCCCACAGCCTGTAGCGTGCCTCCGCCGACCCCAATGCCCACCGCTACCGTCAGAACCCAGATACAACGCCTTAAGCTCATTCTCATAAACATCCTTTTCGTCTTTCGTCTTGAAACCGGAATTCTCCGTTTTGTCCTGGCCCCTTCCGCCGGAAGCGGACCGGGGGCCAGTTTTGGAGGGAGCACACCAATGGCCTTTCAGGCGGGTGCGGCTCTAGTGGCGCCCGCGACGTCCGCCCCCGAATGCCGCATGCAGAATGCGGCCCGGCAAGTGCAGCCTTTGCTCCGCCAGCCCAGCCGTAGAACCCGCATTCATCGTTTTAGGGAACGGTACCGCGCGTGCTCTAACCAACGCAGCCGGCGCTAGCCCTGGAGGGAAATCATGAGGACCTGTTCAACTACGACAATTGCCGGAGCGGTCTTGACGACCCTCCTCTTCGCGTTCTCCGCCGTCGCGCGCGATCACAGCGCCCTGAACGGCACCTGGACGCTGGTGCCGGCGAAGAGCGATTTTGCGGGTCAGCCGGTCGTTCAAACCGGCACCGTGACCATCGCCGACCGGGAGGGCATCATTATCGTCTCTCGCAGCTTCGCGTATGAAGGCGCTACCGAGACCTTCTTCTACCGCGACATCACCGACGCCGAGAACAACGCCACGATTCGCACCGGCAAGGACCTCAAGAGCAAGACCAGGTGGGATCACGACGTCCTGAAGGTGACGACCACGGAATCCGGCGCGGTCACTCTCGAAAGTTACACCCTGGCCGCGGATGGCAGGATGCTGGTCAGCGTCCTGAGGCCGGAGCGCAAGCCGATCACCCTCGTGTTCCAGCGCCAGTAGGGCAAGCTTCAGCTTGCCGCGGTTCCGCTCCTACCCCGCCTTGACGATGTCCCTGTGAGTGCCCTTGACCTTGTAGCCGGAGCGCAGCAGGCGCCGCCGGACCTCGTCGGCGATCATCACCGAGCGGTGCTGGCCGCCGGTGCAGCCGAAGGCGATGGTCAGGTAGCTCTTGCCTTCGCGGATGTAGTGCGGCAGGAGGTAGACCAGCAGGTCGGTGATGCGGTCGATGAACTCCACGGTCTGCGGGAAAGAGCGGATGTAGCGCGCGACCGAGGGATGCCGGCCGCTGAGCTTCTTGAACTGCGGGATGTAGTTCGGGTTGGGCAGGAAGCGCACGTCGAAGACCAGGTCGCTGTCGGCCGGAACGCCGTGCCGGTAGCCGAAGCTGGTGACGTAGATCATGATCTTCGACTCGTCGCGCCCGCCGCCGAAGGTTTCGCCCATCAGCTCGCGCAGCTCGTGCACATTGAACTTCGAGGTATTGACGATGTGATCGGCCAGGGCGCGGATGGGCGCCAGCATCTGGCGTTCCCGTTTGACGCTGCGCAGCACGGAGCGCTCGGTGCCGAGCGGGTGCGGCCTCCTGGTCTCGCTGAAGCGCCGCACCAGCGTGGCGTCGTCCGCCTCCAGAAACATCAGGCGCGTGGGGATCTGCCGCCGGATGCGGGCATACATCTGTGGGAAGCGCTGCACGCCCGAGCCCTCGCGGATGTCGAACACCAGCGCGGCACGCTGCACCTGCGGCGAGCTCTTCACCAGCTCGGCGAATTTGGGGAGCAGGCCGACCGGCAGATTATCGACGGAGTAATAGCCCAGATCCTCCAGGCACTTGAGAACCGTCGCCTTGCCCGAACCGCTCAGACCGGTGACCACGACCAGCTCCGGCGGCTGGGACCGTGCGCGGGACGTCTTCTTAGTGGTCTTCACGCTTCGATCAAGTCGAAATTGCCGTCGCGCCTGCGGATCAGCACGTTGACGCGATCGGTTTCGGCATCGCGGTAGACGACATAGTCGCGCCCGTCGATGGCGAGCATGGCCTCTTCGAGCGTCATGGGCTTGCGCCGCTGGTGGTGGTCGGGGCGAAACACGTGCGGCCCGGATTCGGCCTCGGCCTCCGGTTCGGGCTGCGGCCTGGCGCCACCTTTGGCTGCCGGCGCCGCCTCAACCTCAGGCTGCTCTTCCTTCGGGCCGCGCTTGGTGTCGCGCCACTTCTCCCGCAGCTTGAGGATCTGCTTCTCCATCTTCTCGATGGCGGTCGCGATGGCGGTGAAGGCGTCCGCCGCGCTCTCCTCGCCGAACAACCGGTGGTCGTGATACTGGATCGTGATCTCAGCCCGCTTCAGGTGGCGCTGCTCCGCCAGGATGACGTGGGCCTCGCGCTCCCCGCTGGGGGCATCCAGGAGCTTGGCTAGTTTGGCGAACTTCGCTTCGATCTTACCGCTCTCGGCTGGAGTTAACGCTTCCTTGCCAGTGTAGGTGATCTTCATTGCGTCCCTCCAATTTCCCGATCAGGCGCGAACGCGCCTCTGGTGCGTGGATGGAATCTTCATGTCTTCCCGGTACTTGGCCACGGTGCGCCGGGTGACCTGGATGCCTGCCGACTGCAGGCGGGCGGTGATTTGCTCGTCGGTCAGCGGGTGCGCCGTGTCCTCGCCCTCGATCATCTTCTTCACCATGCGCTTGACAATGAGCAGCGGCGTCGCGGCGCCCACCGGGCCCTGCACCGCCTCCGAGAAGAAATAGCGCAGCTCGAAAACGCCCTGCGGCGTGTGGGCGTACTTGTTTGCCACCGCGCGGCTGACGGTCGAGGGATGAACGCCGATTTCCTCGGCGATCTCCTTGATCATCATAGGCTTGAGCTGGTCGATGCCGCGGTCCAGAAAGTCCATTTGCCGCCGTACGATGGACTGGCAAACGCGCAGAATGGTCTGTTTGCGCTGCTCGATATTCTTCATGAGCTGCAGCGCCGATGCGTAGCGCTCCTTAACGTAGTTGCGGACCTCCTTGCTCGGCTCGTGGTTGCGGTCGAGCATGCGCCGGTAGTTGGCGTTCAGGCGCAACTGCGGCAGGTCCTCGTCGTTGAGCTGGATGATGTACTGGTCGCCGTCCTTGAAGATGTGGACGTCGGGCTCCACCTGGCGCGCGCCCTGCCCGGAGTACTTGAGCCCGGGGCGCGGATTCAGGTGGTGGATGACGTGCTCGGCGATCTGGATATGCTCGAGCGGCCGTCCCAGAAGGCGCGCCAGCTCGCGGTACTGCTTCAATTCGACCAGCTTGAGGTGGTCGGCCACGATCTGCCAGGCCACGCTGCCCCGGCCGTTCCGGCTCTCGATCTGGAGCAGCAGGCACTCGCGTACGTCGCGCGCGCCCACGCCCGCGGGATCCAGTTTTTGTACTTCATGGAGCGCCGCGGCCACGTCCCCGGCGGTGTGATCGCCGCTCGACGCAATTTCCTCGAGTGAGGCGGTAACGTAGCCGGCCTCGTCCAAATTGCCGATGATCGAATCGGCGGCGTCGCGGATCTCGTCCGCGAGCGGCACCATGCTCAGTTGCGAGCGCAGGTAGTCGCCCAGCGTGATCGGGGCGGAGAGGAAGGTCTCGAAGGACGGCTTGTCGACCTGCTCGGAGGACGGGCTGCGGTGTCCCGGATCGAGGTAATCGTCGAAGAAGGAACCGAAGTCGATCTCCTCAAACGGGTCCGTGGCGGCTTTGGGCTCGACGGTTTCGGAGGTTTCGGCGCCTTCGGCCAACTCCGTGGCGGGCACGACTGCAGCTTCGGCCGCACTTGCAACCGGTTCCGGCGCTTCGGCGTCCGCATCCGGCGGTCCGGTCGCCACGTAGCCATCGCCGTCGGCGGCTTCCAGGAAAGACTTGTCCGCCGGGTCGGACACGCGTTCGGTCTCGAGCAGTTGCTGGACTTCTTCCGGGCTGAGCTCCTCGCCGGTGTCGCCCGCCTCTTCGAGAACAGGGTTCTGGGCGACTTCCTGGGAGAGCATCTCGCGCAGTTCCAGACGGTTCAGTTGCAGCACCGTGACCATCTGGACCAGCCCGGGCGTTAGGATCTGTTTCTGCGCAACCCGTAACTGCAATCTGGGTGACAGCAAGCTCATCTGGCCCTTATCATAACAAAGGATCGTCAACCTGGGGCCAGACGCACTAGAATCAATAACTTGGGCTGCCTCGGGATTTTACCTCAGTTTTGCTTGCCAGACCCCCATGTCAGTTTGAGGTCACCAGCTTTGGTGGGGCGGACCCTCTGGTGCGTAAGCCAACCCCTGGTCGGCTTCCGAAGTGGAACGCAAAAGCAGGCAGGCCGGTCCTAATTCGCCGCGGCGGCCAAGGGCGAAGAGACGACCGGCGAAGTAGGCGACGGGCCGCTGGGCGTCTTGAGCGAAACCTCCTCGAACAGAAGCGGCGGGACGATGAATGAGGACCAGGCGATGCTGGGGGCTCCCCCCGTCAGCGAACCCATGAAGAGGAGAGAGCCGACGTGGTAGACACCGGGCTTGTCGCCGGCGGCCACGATGTCCCTGAATGCGGCCACGGGGACCGGCGCGATCTGCGCGCGCACCAGTTCTTCGTGCCCGTCCTCAAACAGCTTGTACGCGGCGATGGTCGCGCCAGCGTCGGGAGACATTCGTCCCAACGCCATGCGCATCAGCGCGTTCAGGCCGACGTCCCCGACGTGACGAACGACAATCCCGTATCCGTATCCGCGCTGCCTGGCGATCCGGAGGAGTTCCTGGCGAAGCTCGGCAGCGGTCCTGGACTTGCTAGCGGTCACGAACAGGCTGCTGGGGGCAGCCAGGCCCGGGCCACTGGCGCTGCCCGTGCTGGCCGCGGTTTGGGGAGTCGGAACGCGGGTCGCGAGCAGCGCTTTCAGCGTGCCGCCTTCGACCAGCTTGACCTCGCGCGCAGGAACGGCTTCACTGTCGACGGCGTGCCCGCCAACCAGGGCGGCGCCGGCGAAAGCACTCACCAGCGGATTGTCCGTCACGTCGAAGGACTCCGGCAAGACGCGGCCGCCGAGCCGGTCCGCCAGAGAAACGCCGAATTGGTCGAGGACCTGCTGAATCTGGTTCTCGACCTGCGGATCTTCGCTCATCGGAATCCGAAGCGCGCTCACGGCGGGCGCGAAAACCTGAGCGACCACCTGGGCCGCGGCTTCATCCTCGAACAGCACCGGGCCGTTGTACCGGTCGAGCGCGGGTGCGGCGCGCAGCGCCTTCAGCCGGGCCAGCAAAGAGCGGGTCCGCGCCAGCATCTCGTCGCTGCTGCGCAACACGTCCAGAGAACGTCCAAAGACATGAAAGGAATCGACCAGAGCAGCGCCGTCAGGGGCCTGGGTCCGCGCCGTCACGTGCAGGTCTACGGCGGTCCTGACTGCGGTGGAGAGGGCTCCTTCGCTGTTCAGCAGGCGAGTTGTCACGTTGGCCAGCGTGATCTGCGCCTCCGAGCCGAGGATCTCGGGAGAGCCGCGAAATACGGCCGAGACCTGGCGCGCGAGCTGCTCCAGGGCGGGCGCGTCGATTTTCAGGGCCTCCGCCGGCTCGTTGACCGTCACGGCAGCCTGCCGGGTGAAATCGGGCAGCGCGGGAGCGGCCTTGCGGCGTTCGAGGACGGAGCGCTTGGCAGCCAGGGTTGCGCTCGCCTGCTTGTACTCGGCGTCGGTGGCTAGCCAGATCTCTCTGCGGATCTCCGCGTAGTCGTCGTCCAACGGCAGCCCGCGGGGCGTGGCTGCGGGCCGGCCGGATAGGAAATTGGTGTTGTCCAGTTGGTAGTCTCCGACGTGAATCTGGACGGCCAGAGCGCGGGCGCGGCCGAAGTTCGAAGCGGTGAGCTGGCCCAGTGTCGCAGACACGATGCCGCCATCGGCGTCGTCGACCCGATACGAAATGAAGTAAGGCTTTTGGAGATTCTCCAGCCGAAGGTCGGCCATCGAACGAGCCAGTTCGTCGCGCATGGCCTTCAGGACCACGTCCTCCTGGCCGAAGGCGGAGAGCGCGAGCCCGAGCAAGAGTGGCAAGGCGCGTTTCATCGGGGGCTCCTCTGGTCCGCGGGCGCGGGCAGGATCGGCGGGCGCTCCTGCGATTTCTCTTTGCGCTGCACCTCGATTTGCGCCAGCAGCAGCCCCGGGGCAACGGCGGCGACCGGAACCCAGCCCGATTCGGCGCCGCAAACGCCGTTGAAGACTTCCGGATGATCGTCGGCAGCCACGATCTTGCTGAAGGCGATGAGCGGCGTGCCGATCAGATTGAGACCGCGCACCAACTCCTCGCGGCCGTCCGGGTAAACGCGGTAGATCACGGTCGGCATGACGCTGAAGGAGTTGGGCAACTGCCGCGAAGTGAATGTGAAGCCGCCCTCGATGTCATCGAAGAACAGCCCATAGGGCTTGTTGGCGGCCTTGATGCTCTCGATCAGCATCTTTTTCAGCTGCCCGCGCGAGACGGTCTTCGAGGCTTCGACCAGCAGGTTCGATTGCCGCGCAGCCACAGCATAGCCCTGCTGCCGGCGGCCGTGGCCATTGGACCGGTCGAATCCGTCCACCGGAGAGCGCGACATCAGGAAGGTCTTGAAGACGCCCTTATCCACCACGGTGACGCGGCGAGCCTTCACGCCTTCGTCGTCGTAGGGGTAGTAGCCGACCAGATCGGCGCCACGGATGGTCTGGAGCGTCGGGTCGGAATACACCGAGAGGAAGTCCGGCAGGACCTGCTGGTTGATCTTCTTCTTGAAGGTCTGGGCGTCGTCTTCATCCTTCAGCCGCGCGCCCTCGACACGGTGGCCGAAGATCTCGTGGAAGAACACGGCGCTCGACCGGCCGGAGAGAATGGCCGGGCCCGTGTAGGGCTCGCCGACCGGCGCCTTTTGCAACGCCAGCAGCATATCCACTATCTGGGAAACGGTGCGGAGCACCTCTTCGTCGCCGGGCAGGCCGCCGGGATGGAAGGACATGAAGGTGCGCGTTTGGTTCATTACCTCGCCATCAGCCGCGCGGATGGAGGCCGAAATCAAGAGGCGGTAGAACGGCATCGACATGCGGATTTCCGCGCCGTCGGTACCCACGTAGCGTCGCGTCTCGATCTCGCCCATAGCGGTGACCTCGGCGCTCAGTATGTCGGGATGGCCGCGGAAGGCGCGCCCGTACTTGCGAACCTTCTCCTCCCAGAGAGAGCGGTCGAAGGAGAATGGCGCCAGAGGCTCCAGGTACTTGTCAGCCGATTCGGCGGAGAAATCGGGAGACTTGTCCTCCTGCGCGAGCTTGATGTCCTGGTTGGTCTTCACCGCTTCGTAGAGCTGAAGCGCTTCCTTGAACTGGCGGTCGGTTTCGAGCCACAGGCTGACGGCGAGCGCGTCCGGCCCATCCTCGATGGGGATCGCGCCGGCGGCGGCGGTGCCCGGCCGGCCCCCATGCGTGCTGTCGAGCTTGTAGTCGCCCACGCGGAGATCGATATCGAGCAGGCGCGTGCGCTGGTCGTTGCTCTGGGTTAGCGCTCCGAACGACGACTGCACGTTGATGGCGCGGTTGTCGGTGAGCTGATAGGAGACGAAGTAGGGCGGGACGGGCTGCTTCTTGAGCGCAGTGAACGATCGGTTCAGCTCGCCCTTCATGGCCTCGAGAACGGTGTCCGGCGCACTCTTCTCCTGCGCAACCGCCAGGAGCGGAAGCATCAACAGCGGCAAGAATCTCATTCCAGACCAGTGTATCAGCGAGTTCCCGGGCGACTGGACGGCGATGGCCGGTGTCAGTGCTCGGCAAAAGCCAGCGTCTTCGCTTTTTCGATGGTCAAGAAGACGGGCGGCGGCAGCTCCACAGCTCGGCCCCGGACGTCGGCGCCGCCCAGAAACGCCGTCACGATGGCCTGCACTTCCGGGGAAGGCAGCGTATCGTGAAACCCGTTCTCCACATGGAGGGACTGACCGTTGGAAAGTCCCCAGAGGATCTCTTCCGACTGGAAGGCCGGTGTGTTGCTGTCCAGCGTTCCGCTCACCAGCAGAGTGGGAACGGAACTCCACAAGGGCAGAAGAGAATCGCTTTGCGGGCTCGCCCCGCCCACGGCCCCGCAGAGACGCGAGTCCAGATGGATGAAAGGCGCATCGCCGAACACGGAATGGGACGCCTGCGCTTCGGCAAGCCGCCGGCGCTCGGCCGACCAGCCGTCCGAGCAGGACACCGCGAACTGCATCGCGGAAAAGCCCGAAGCCAGGACATTGTAGAGATCCTGCACGGCCGGAATCAGAAGCGTGGGATCCCCATGTGCAACCGAGTACACCAGCGCGGGCACGCGATCCGCCTGCCGGCCGTTGGACAACATATTCTTCACCGCAAACCGTAGGACGAACGCTCCCACGCGCAGGTTGATCTGTTGCTTTGTTCCGGTTTGGATGGGAACGGACAACGGCTCCTTCTCGATCTTGTCGAGAACCCGCTGGAACTCCCCATACGTGTCCGGAAAGGCCCCGGTCAAGCCCGGGGCAGCCGCGGCCATGCCGGAAAGCCTCCGAAGCGCAAAGTCGAACACCAGCGGCATGTGCAGGGTCTGATCCGGCCCCTCCGACCCGGCGAGCACGACGCGGTCGAGGTGTTCTCCGTGGCGTCTGACCGTGGCCAGGGCTACCGCAGTGCCATAGCTGTGCGCGAGCAGGCTGATTCTGTCCGACTGGAGGGCGGCGCGCAGATCCTCCACGTCATCTGCGCTGGCCGCGGTGGTGAAGGCCGCCAGATCCAGTCCTTCCCCGCGCCAGTAATCGGCGCATGCGTGCGCCAGAGCGGTGAGCGCATCCTGGAAACCCGCTTCTGTCTCAAACACCGCGGCGGGCGGAGCCGGTCCCTCGGGACACGCGGTATTGGGTGACGACATCCCGATCCCACGCTGGTCCAGGAGGATCACGTCCGAGGTGGCCAGAAGTCTCTCGAAAAGCCGGTGGTAGACGGGCACCCGGCCGATGGCTATTCCTGGCATACCGGGACCGCCGGAAAGGAACACCACCGGAGATCGAGGCTTCTGCGCGGGGCTCCTGAAGATGACGAATGCAATCTGAATCAGACGATCCGAGGCCGCTTCGCGATCTTGGCGCACCCACAAGCGCCCGAGTTCGGCCCGATGCATTGCGCCGTCGTACGTTCGAAAGGGATAGGGCTCAAACGTGAGCTCTCCGGCGCGATGTACGGGAGCCTCCGCCGACGGCGAGAGCGCGGCGAGCGCAAGAAGCACGGCAAGGCTGGCGCGGAGCATCTTCCGAAGCACCCCTCTACTCGATGATACGGAATTGCTGGGGACCGAGGACGCACTCGTGTGTTTGAAGAGGACAAGCTGAAGCTTATCCTACTCAGCGGCCTACGACCTCCGCGTTGCCGGACGGGGGGCTCAGTTTGCCGGCCGCGTCGTCCCAGTGGAGGCGTGTGATCTTGCCCGCGCCCGTCTCGTAGTCGTAGGTCCGGCCGTCGTCGTCGTAAAGCGTGAAGTCGGCATCGGCGCCAGGATAGACGCGCAGCTTAGCCACCTTCTGCGCCTGGTGGGTGCTCTCGACGGGTTCGCCGAACGGGACGATCGAACCGGCGCGGACGAACAGCGGCAGGACGTCGATCGGGGCATCGACCTTGATGGTCTGACCCCCGTGGACCCGCTCGCTGGTCCAGTAGTTGTACCAGTCGGCGCCGGCCGGCAGGTAGACCATCCGGCTGGTGGCGCCCTGCTCGGTGACCGGGGCGACCAGAAACGCAGGACCGAACATGTACTCGTCGCGGATGTCGGCGACGTTGGGATCGCCGGGGAAATCCATGAACAGCGCGCGCATGTACGGAGCGCCGGTCTCGTACGTCCGGTAGCCGAGCGCGTAGATGTAGGGCATCAGCTCGTAACGCAGCTTCAGATACTTCTCCAGAATCGGCTCGGCCGCTTTGCCGTAAGACCAGACTTCGTTGGTCAGGCGGCTGCCGTGGGCGCGGAAGATGGGCAGGAAAGCGGCGTACTCGAACCAGCGAGTGTAAAGCTCGGGGTAGTCGTCATAGCCGCCGACGTTGTCGCGCGCGTCCGAGGGATCGAGCAGCGGCGGGTGCGCGGGATGATGCTCGGCGGGCAGATACTGCCATCCGCCGGTGTCATTGCTCCAGTAGGCGAAGCCGGAGGCGGTGAAATCCAGGCCGGTGGGAATCTGGCGCTGCAGCGTGTCCCAGGTGGGGTAAATGTCGGAGGACCAGAAGAAGGCGCCGTTGCGCTGCGCGCCCAGGTAGGCGTCGCGGGAGAGAATCAGCGCGCGGTGCTTGACGTCACGGCGGAATCCGTCATAAAGGGCGGCGGTGTGAAAGAGGGGGTAGGTATTGAAGTACCGGGTGCCGGGACCGATGTGGAAGTAGCTGCCGCTGGGAGGCAGGTCGGGCTCGGTCTCATCCGCCCAGATGGCGTCGAAACCCTGGCTGAGGATGTTGTCGCGGATCGTATCCCAGTACCAGCGGGCCGCCTGCGGGTTGGTAGTGTCGATGTCGGAACCGGCGCGGTCATAGGGCAGGCCGTCGGTGGGACGGCCATCGGCCAGGTGCTCGAACCAGCCCTTCTGGAGCAGTAGGTCGTAGTAGCGGGAGCCCTTCGTGAACCGCGGCCACACGCTGATCATGGTTTCGAAACCCAGGTCGTGAAGCTGGCGGTTCATGGCGGCCGGATCAGGCCACATCGCAGGATCGAAATCGAGCTGGCCCATCTTGGTGTAGTAGAACCAGTCCACCACCATCACGTCGGCCGGCAAGTGGCGCTCGCGATAGCCCTTGGCCACGGCCAGAACCTCATCTTGCGAGCGGTACCGTTGCTTGCACTGGATGTAGCCGTAGGCCGCCTTGGGAAGCAAGGGCGTTGCGCCGGTCAGCAGGCGGTAGCCGGCGTAGATTTCGTCGGTGGTGTTGCCGGCGATGACGAAGAAGGAGACGCGGTCGCCGACATCGGAGGTCCAGCGGGTCTGCTCGTTGAAGCCGGGCATGATGGTGGTGCGGGAGGGGTTGTCCCAGATCATGCCGTAGCCGCGGTTGGTGACCAGGAAGGGGATGCCCATGCTGGGACCGCCGGTGGCGGTGTAATCGTGCCAGCAGCGCACGGTGTGGCCGCGATGATCGAGAAAGCCCTCGTGATTCTGGCCCAGGCCGTAGTAGTGCTCGTCTGCGGGCGAGGCGAAAACCGCTCCGACCTGGTAGAAGTCAGGATCGGAAGGACGGCGGTCCGCAAGGACTCCGGCGTTGCCGTCCTTGTGATTTGGAATGGACATCGACCACTCCTGCATGTCGAGCAGGGTCTTGCCTTCGGGGGTGGCGATGACGATGTGAGTGGGCGGAGCCGAGCCGCCGAAGAACTTGGCGATGTCGAGTTCCGTCGCCATCGGCTTGTGCGGTTGGTTGGCGGCGACGGTGACGACCAGGCGGGAGGATCGGTAGATTTCGCCGGCGCCGGTCGCCGCGCGAGTCCAGCCTTGTGCGGCCGGGGAAGCGATGAACCCGTAGCCGGGGGCTGCCAGTGCCGGCGCTTTGAGCAGGCTCAGGGTCACGCGGACGATATTGGGGGCGTAGGGCTCAAGGGCGATGGTGCGGTTGCCCTGTTCCAATACGACGGGAGGCTGTTGCGCCTGCGCGGCGGCCACGAGCACGAGGGCCAGACCGAGTTGTCGGGTCATGATGCACGATTGTATCGCGGGGCGCGGCTGGGGTGAAAGGGGTCAGCCTTCTAAATAGGTGTAGCCGTTCAGCCCCTCTTCGTAGAACCGCAGCAGGCGGCCGGATTCCTCGTAGCCGATCTTGCCTTCACGAAGCGCCGCTTCGACGTCTTTGCGGAACTGGCCCAGCAGCGATTCGGCGCGGAACTGTACGTAATCGAGCACTTCGCGAACCGTGTCGCCCTTGATCACGTTATCGAGGATGATCTCGCCGTTGCCGTTGAGGCTGACGTGGACGGCGTTGGTGTCGCCGAACAAATTGTGCAGATCGCCCAGGATCTCCTGGTAGGCGCCGATCAGGAACGCGCCCAGGTAATACTCGCTGCCGTTGAATGGGTGCAGCGGCAGGGTTCGCTTGACGTCGCGGCGGTCAATGAACTGATCGATCTTGCCGTCGGAGTCGCAGGAGATATCGCCCAGAACGGCGGCGTGCGTGGGCCGCTCGCCCAGCCGGTGAATGGGCATGATGGGGAACAACTGCTTGATGGCCCAACTGTCCGGCATGCTCTGGAAGATCGAGAAGTTGCAGAAATAGGTGTCGGAGAGCAAGGCGTCCAGGCCTTCCAGCTCTTCGGGGAAAAACTCGAGATCGGCGGAGAGGCGCTTGATGCGGCGGCAGATGACCCAGTACAGGTTCTCGGCCAGGCAGCGCTGCTCGATGGGGAGGTAGCCGAGGCTGAACAAGTTGAGCGCCTGGTCGAGAGCCTGCTGGGCGTCGTGAAAGCTCTCCAGCAGGTTCTTGGTGCTGAGACCGCGGTGGGTCTCGCGCATGTCGATCAGCGGCTGCTCCATCTCGTCGGAGATTTCGGGAGCCGTATCCTGCTCGCCGAAGCCGCTGACGCCGAGCACGTCGAAAACCAGCATGCTGTGATAGGCGACGACCGCCCGGCCACTCTCGGAAATGATGGTGGGGTGCGCCACGCCAGCCTCGTCGCAGACGTTCTGGACGTGGTAGACGACGTCGTTGGCGTATTCCTGCAACGTATAGTTGACGCTGGACTCGAAGTCGGTCTGCGAGCCGTCGTAGTCGATGCCCAGGCCGCCGCCGACGTCCAGGTACTTGAGGCCGGCGCCGGCGCGCGCCAGCTCGGAGTAGATGCGCGCGCCTTCGATCACCGCCTGCTTGATGTGGCGGATATTCGTGATCTGGCTGCCGAGGTGGAAGTGGAGGAGCTCGAGGCAATCCGCCATGTCCAACTGCTTGAGCTGATCGAGGGCGCGAACGGCCTCGCTGACCGTCAGGCCGAACTTGGAGCGGAAGCCGCCCGAGGACTTCCAGCGGCCCGACCCGCGGCTGGCCAGCTTGAGGCGCAGCCCGATGCGCGGGCGAACGCCGATGCGCTGGGCGTGGCGCGCCACCAGGTCGAGCTCGGTGTACTTCTCGATCACCGTGGTGATCTGCCGGCCGATCTTGGTGGCGAGCATCACCATCTCGATGTACTCGTCGTCCTTGAAGCCGTTGCACATGATCGGCGTGTCGTTGTCGGCTATGGCGAGCACGGCCAGCAACTCGGGCTTCGAGCCGGCTTCCAGGCCGTACTTGAAGGGACGGCCGAACCGGAACACCTCTTCCACCACCTGCCGTTGCTGGTTCACCTTGATGGGGTAAACGCAGCAGTAGTTGCCCTTATACCCGTGCTCTGCGATGGCGGCCTGGAAGGCGTCGTGGACCTCGCTCAAGCGGTGGCGCAGAATCTCCGCGAAGCGGATCAGGATGGGCAGCGAAATGCCGCGCAGGACCAGGGTGTCAACCAGTTCTTTGAGGTCTACCGACCGGGCCGGGTCCTTGGACGGATGCACGTAGAGGTGCCCGTTCTGACCGACGGAAAAATATCCCTTTCCCCAACTGGCGACGTCATAGAGCTCGCTCGAGTCCGCCATGGTCCAGCGCTCGCTGGGTTCGCGCACAAGCGTACTTTCGGAAACCTTTTGGCTCAACGCTCCTCCCGATACTCAAGTGTCCAACGAAATGCACTGGCGGGCAAGTATAAATTGCGTTTTTTCTGGGCGGCCCGCTGGCGGGCGGTGCCGCCCGGCATAATCAAGAGACGGAGGTCGGCACATGGCCGTTCCAAGCCGCTTCATCGAAGTCAGCCACCCGGTGGAACCGGGGATGGAAACCTACCCCGGGTTGCCGGCTCCGCAAGCCGAGGTGGTGCTGGACTACGAGGCGTCCCGCCCGCGATACCAGGGCCGGGCGGAGTTCTTCATTGCCTCGCTCCACCTGTGCGGCAATACCGGGACGTACGTGGACGCGCCGCTGCACCGGTTCCGGGGCAGCGCGGATCTGGCGAGCTTGCCGCTCGAATCGCTGGCCGATCTGCCCGCGGTCCGCGTGGACGCGCTCGCCGGGCGTGGCATCGGTCCGGGGGCCTTCGCGGGGCTGGATCTGCGGGGTTGCGCGGTGCTGCTGAATACGGGCTGGTCGCGGCATTGGCGGACGCCGCGGTATTTCGAGCCCGCGCCCTTTCTGACGGCGGAGGCCTGCGATGGGCTCGTCACCGCCGGCGCCCGCTTCGTAGGCATCGACTCGCTCAATATCGACGATACGCTGGACCCCGCGCGCCCGGCGCACACCAAGCTGCTGGAGGCCGGTGTGGCGGTTTGCGAGCACATGACCAACCTGGCGGCGGTTCCCGCGGCGGGCGGGCGCCTGCACGCGGTACCGATCGCCTGGGTGGGCGGGGCGTCGTTCCCGGTGCGAGCTTACGTGATCGCGCCGCCTCGCGCAGAATGACGATCTCGACGCGACGGTTGGCGGCCCTGTTTGCCGCGGCGTGGTTCGGCTCCCGAGGGCTTAAGCTTGCGCGCACAACAGCGGCGCCCGGGGCGGGGTCCGGGCGCCCTCAGTCCGTCGTGAGCGGCGCGCCGCTACTCGGCGTGTTTGCGCCTGCGCAGGACGATCAGCGCTATCAGCAGGACGCCCAGCAGCGCGCAGACCAAACGAATCGTTCCCGGTTGCATAGAGTTCTCCTTTCCACGTTTCAGGCCGGCCGAAGCCGGCGTGTTGGCTACATGTTCCGCATCATCGGAAGCAGTTCCCGCGAGATGCGCACGAATACCGGCCCCACCGTCACCACGAACAGGGAGGGCAGAATACAAAAGAAAATCGGAAAGATCAACTTCACCCCGAGCTTGGCCGCCTTCTCCTCGGCCACCTGCCGCGCCTGCACGCGCATATAGTCGGAGTGTTCACGCAGCGTCTGCGCGATGCCGGTACCGAAGCGGTCGGCCTGCACCAGTACCGCCACCAGCTTTTTGAGCTCGTCCACCGCGCAGCGCTCGGCCAGGTTGCGCAGAGCCTCCACGCGGCGCTTGCCGGCTTTGAGCTCGAAGTTGACCTGGGCGAATTCCTGGCTGATCTCGGGGTGGGCCCGCCGCAGCTCTTTGGCCGTCTGCATGATGGCCTGGTCCAGCCCCAATCCCGATTCGACGCACACCACCATCAGGTCGAGCGCGTTGGGGAGCGCCCGCCGGACCTGCTTCTGGCGGCGCCGCCCGGCCATGCGCAGGAATTGGTTGGGGCCCAGGAACCCCGCCGCCACGGCCAGCGCGAACGCCGGCATGCGTTTCTCGTCCGGAAGTCCGACCTGCGGCCCGATCGCCAGCGTCAGAACGGGCAGCAGAACCGCCAGAAACACCTTGCTGCCATAGAAGGTCTTCAGCGCGCCAGCCCCGCGAAAGCCGGCCCGGATCAGCCGCCGCTGGGTGAGCGACGCGTCCTGCGCCGAAGCCGGCAGCACCGTTCCCAAGCGCCCTACCAGGCCGCGGAGTGCGACGCCCGGATGCACGCGCCCGCTCACGCTCGATCCGAACGAACCCTCGGTCACGCGTTCGATAGCCGCTTTGGGCCGCACCCAGTAGCGCGCCCCCAGGAAAATGAACGCGCCCGCGACGATCGCGAACAGCAGAAGTGCGGCCGGAAGCTCCATGCTCAGACCTCGATGGTCACGATCTTCTGGATCACGCCGTAGCCGACGACCTGGAGGGCGACCGCCACGCCAAGCATGGTCTTGCCGGTGTCGTCGTGGGCGAAAAACTGGGCGTAACCCGGGTTGACATAGCACATCAGGACGCCCACCGCGATGGGGATCAGGGTGAGCGCAGAGCCCGTCATCCGGCCGTGTGCGCTGATGGCCTTGATCCGGCCGCGCAGTTTGAACCGCTCCCGGATCAGCGAAGCCAGCTTGTCGAGCACCTCCGCCAGGTTCCCGCCGGTGCGTTTCTGCAAGGTCACCGCAGAGATGAAGAACTGTACGTCCAGCAGGGGCACGCGCTCGCCCATCTTGGTCAGCGCTGCATCGAGCGGCATGCCCAGGTTCTGCTCGTCGAAAGTGCGTTTGAACTCGCCCGCTACCGGGTCCTGGAACTCGGAGTGGATCATCTCGAGCGAAACCGAGAAGGCGTGGCCGGCCCGCATGGCGCGGGAGACGAACTCCAGGGCTTCCGGAAACTGCTCCTCGAATCTGTGCAGCCTGGCTTTGCGCTTGCGCAGGACGTACATCACCGGCAGCGCGCCCAGAACCAGACCCACCACCGGCGCGGCCTCGCGATAGAACGGCTGGAGGTACCACACGCCCGCAAAGCCGGCCAGAAACAGCCCCAGGGAGGCGTGTATGGTTCGCGCCACGTTCCATTTCAACCCGGCCTGCTCCACCAGCGCCTTCAGACGCTCGTTCAGGCGGAGCCGCAGGAGCAGGCGGGCCACCATCTTGCCGGCAACCTGTTCCTCCCTCTCGATCAGCGCCGGCCCCTGGCGCGGTTTCCCCGTCACGCGTTCCCCGGTCGCCAAACGCGCCCGGATGCGCTCTAGATCCGGCCCCCAGTGCCTTCGCGACCAGGTCCACCAGACCAGCGCGATCAGGCTCCAGAAGGCAATCGTGACTGAGACAAACAGCAGCATGCTCAACGACCCCGTATGGCCCGCGTCAGACCTCCATCATTTCGTCGAACATCCCCGCCTGGAGCCGGATGCCGGCGGCCAGAAGCTTCTCGCAGAACTTCGGCCGGATGCCGGTGGCGGCGAAGCGCCCCAGCACCCGTCCGTCCTCGGCGATTCCGAGCTTTTCGAAGACGAAGATGTCCTGCAGCGTAATCATCTCGCCCTCCATCCCGGTCACTTCCGAGATGCTGACCACACGCCGGGTGCCGTCGCTCAAGCGCGCCGCCTGCACCAGCAGGTGGACCGCGCTGGCGATCTGCTGCCGGATCGAGATCATCGGCATATTGGCCGCCGCGAAGGTGACCATCACTTCCAGGCGGGCGACCGCGTCCCGGGGCGTGTTGGCGTGGATGGTGGTGAGCGAGCCCTCGTGGCCGGTGTTCATGGCCTGCAGCATGTCGAGCGCTTCCTCCCCGCGCACCTCGCCGCAGATGATGCGGTCGGGACGCATGCGGAGGCTATTGATGAGCAACTCGCGCTGGCGCACCGCTCCGTGTCCCTCCAGGTTGGGAGGCCGCGTCTCCAGGCGCACCACGTGCGGCTGCTTGAGCTGCAGTTCGGCCGCATCCTCGATGGTGATGACCCGTTCCTTAGGCGAAATGAAGACCGAGAGCGCGTTGAGCAGCGTGGTCTTGCCGGCGCCGGTGCCGCCCGCGACGATGATGTTCAGCCGCGCGCGCACCGCCGCCTCGAGCAGTTCCATCATGCTCGGCATCATGGCCCGGCGCTCCACCAGGTCGGCCGGCATCAGCTTGTCGGCGCTGAAGCGGCGAATCGAGAGCACCGGCCCGTCGATGGCCAGCGGCGCGATGACGGCGTTCACGCGCGAGCCGTCGCTCAACCGCGCATCCACCATGGGCGTCGATTCGTCGATCCTCCGCCCCACCTGCGAGACGATCTTGTCGATGATCCGCAGCAGGTGCTGGTCGTCGCGGAAGCGCACGCTGGTCAGCTCCAACTGGCCCTTGCGCTCCACGTAGACCTGGCGGTGCGAGTTCACCAGGATGTCGGAAATGGTGGGGTCTTCGAGCAGCGGCTCGAGCGGCCCCAGCCCGAACACCTCGTCCAGCACCTCGTCGATGACCTGCTGCTTGTCGAGCGCGCTGAGCAGCGTCGGCTCCCCGTCCATCAGAGAGACCAGTGCCTGGCGCACCTCGCCGCGCACGCGCTGGTTGTCGATCGAGGCCAGCGCCTCCAGGTTGATGCGGTCGAGCAGCTTGCGGTGAAGCGAGAACTTCAGCTCCTGGCACTCGGGCTTGAGCGAGGACCGGGGGCGCCCCGCATTCTGCAGGATCCGCTGGTC
>Ga0265316_10002202_pt1 | contig 20485 bp, 15 predicted proteins | sample 4522metaG_FD_202092 | JGI IMG/M metagenome (GOLD analysis project Ga0265316, IMG submission 202092) | Rhizosphere microbial communities from Carex aquatilis grown in University of Washington, Seatle, WA, United States - 4-5-22 metaG | ecosystem: Host-associated > Plants > Roots > Rhizosphere >... | reverse complement strand
TCGTGCCGACTAACTCGAGCATCGGCATTGTCAAAGGAGCGTCGACCGCGGGCGGCGCGCTCCTGGCGAGCTACGCCTTCAAGCACGGCTTCTCGCTTGCCGGGCGCTTTGAATACATCGGGAGCACGGGAACCGCCGCCGATCAGGCCGTCAATCTCATGTACGGTCCGGGCAGCAAGGGCACGTCGTTTACCGCGACTCCCACCTTTCAACACGCCGGCTTCTTCGTGCGCGGAGACCTGGCTTTCGTTCATTTGAGCAGCATGACGCCGGGTGATGGCTTTGGCTCCTTGGGCATGAACGCGAACCAGACCAGGGCCGCGGCCGAAGTCGGATTCATCTTCGGCAACAACATCACCGAGAAGAAGTAGTCCATACATGCCGGTCGCGGCTCGGCTGGGGAGCCGCGACCGGCAACAAAAGCCGCGTCCAATTGGGGGATGCTGCATCCAAGAAAGAAAACGGGGGTGCTATGGGGATACAGATGATCGAGGCGATAGCCGCCGCGCTGGTGGTCATCGCCTTCTCAGTTTGGGCAGCCGACTTTGGCCTGAGCCGCAACCGGTAGCGTGTCTACCTCTGGGTGAAATCCTCGGTGTGGGTCATGAACTCGGGGTAGGCGCCGGCGCCGAGCTCGAAGAGATCCATTCCGCGGCGCTCGCCTTCGGCGGCCACGCGCTGCCGGGAGAAGTGGTCCAGGGCCCGGTTTAAGCCGTAAGTCAGTGGCAGGACAAAACCAAGCAGGGTCGCCAGACCCGCCAACTGCGCCACGAACTGGCCCGATCCGCCGGCGAAGAGGCCCACGGCGATGACGCCCCAGATGCCGCCGACGGCGTGCACTGCCACCGCGCCTCCGGGATCGTCCACGGCGAGGTGCAGCTCGATCCACTCCACCGCAAGGACCACCAGGATGCCGGTTACCGCCCCGACCAGAACCGCCACCGCCGGAACTACGAAGGCGCATCCGGCGCTGCCCGCCGCCAGCCCGCCCACCCAGCCGTTGGCGCATAGCGAGGCGTCCGGCTTGCCGAAGCGGGTGCGCGTAATGGCTGCCGACGCCAGGGCCGCGGCGGAGGCGCCGAGAGTCGTATTGACGGCCACCAGGACCATTCGCCCGGGCTCGGCGCCGTAGTAGAGAATAGAGCCGGCGCAGTTCAGGCCCAGCCATCCCAGCAGCGCCGCCAGGCAGCCGAACAGAACCAGGACGGCATTGTGGCCGGGGATGGCCGAAGGCGTGCCATCGGGCGCGTACTTGCCGCGGCGGGGGCCCAGAATCCAAGCGATACATAATGCCGTCAGGCCGCCCACGGCCTGAATCGAGCCCGAGCCGCCGGCGTCGAGAAAACCCTTGCCGAGGCCGTTGTTGGCGCCTAATTGCGCCAGCCATCCGCCGCCCCAAACCCAGTGAGCGAACAAGGGGTAGGTGAACCCGGCCAAAAGCGCCGCCGAGGCGCAGCTCGCGCCCAGGCGCCAGCGGTCCGCGCCGCTGCCCAGCGGGATGAGCGCCGCCAGTCCGGCGCTGAGCATTCCGAGCCATACCGCCAGCGAGGCAGGCGAGCCATCGAGAGCGAGGCCGCGCAAGAAGAAAGGCTCCGCGGCCAGCCAGTTCCAGGTCTTGCCGGCGACCGTGAGCGTGTGGGCCGGCAGTCCCAGAGACCCCTGCCAGGCAAACCCGCACACGAAGTAGACCAGGGCCGCTACGGCGATGACCGAGAGCGACGCGAGCATGGCGTGGGCCGCGCTGCGCGAACGGCCCAGTCCGGCGTTGATCAGCGCCAGGCCGGCCCCGGCCAGCGGAATGAGCAGAGAAAAGAGAAGACAGAGCGCCATCGCGTTCATGGCCATCATCCTCTCGCCTCCCGCACCACTAGATGAGTGCGGATCACAAGCACCAGCCCCACGAGTTCCGTGGCCAGGCCGGCCAGCACGAAGAGCGTTTCGAGGGGCAGGGTTTTTAGCAGCACAGCCGAGGCCAACACGATCGCCCATCCCGCCACGAGTAACAGAAATCCCGCCAGTTCCATTCGTTAGTGTCCTATCTCCGAGACTGCGGGACTAAGGTCCCGCGCGGGCTGAGGCCCGCCCTCCTCCGCAACATAGAGCCCAGGGCGGGGCGTGTCCAATCGATTTTTTCTATGGCGCGGCAAAGCGGGAGCGGCAGCTACTGCCTGCAATAGAAAACACTTATCCTCCGCATCGAAAGTTCCCGCTTTGTCCGAAGGCCCGCCCGGTTTATTGTATCAATAGCACAGCTCCTCCCTGTCGGAGGACTGGACGATCCCCGCCGATCAAACAATCTACCTGTGTGAAGGAGAAGTGTATGGCCGACACCACCCCTGTCGAGATGAAACCGACTTTAGGCTTGACCGGCTTGACGATGAACGCTATGGCGCTCATCGCTCCCGGGGCCTTTCTGTGGCTGACTTTTGCCATCCAGGCGACCACGGGCGTCAGCGCTCCGTCCATGTGGATGGGAATCTTCGTGGCTCTTCTGCTGTGCCTGGCTACCGCCCTGTGCTACGCGGAAATGGCTAAGTTGTACCCCGGAACCGGCAGTTCGTATTACTTCGCGGAGCAGTCGTTCCTCAATCACGATAACGTGTGGCGCTACGCCCGCCTCTCGAAGTTCATCGTCGGCTGGGCGTCGCACCTCTACTACTGGATCTACCCCGGAGTGATGGTGGCGGTAATGGGAGTCCTTTGTGGCTACCTGGCGGGGACCATCTGGCCCAGCTTCATGAGTGCGACCAATCCCGGGCCGGTGTTCATGGCAGCGGTTGCGGTGGTGTTCGCGTTCCTGGTGGCGTGGATCGCCCATCGCGGTGTAAATGGCTCGACGGCGGTCAATATCGCGATCAACGTGATCCAGATCACGGCTCTGGTGGTCTTCTCCGTTCTGGCCCTCGGGTTCCGGATGGGTCATCCGCCGGGCAGCGTGGCTTACCAGTTCGATTCGACCTCGAGCGAAGCGTACGCCTACGAGTTCGCGACGGAAAAGACCGTAGCCAACGGGCAGACGACGGAAACCATCCTGCGTGAGGCCGACGGGCGGCCGAAACCCAAGCTGGACGCCGCCGGGCAGCCGGTGCCTTTCCATATCGCTTATCCGGCCGCGGACGAGAAGGGCAACTTCTTGAGCCATCCGACCGGCGCTTCGGTGATCGGCGCGCATAACTGGGGCTGGGTATTCGTCCAGGCCACGGTGGCCATCCTGATCCTGGTGGGATTCGAGTCCGTGACCGCAATGGGGGGAGAAGCGAAGAACCCCAAGCGCCACGTTCCGATCGCGGTGATCGCGTCGCTGCTGATCCAGGGTCTGGTCTGTTACCTTTTTGAGTACTTCGCGGCCAACTACTTCCTCAACAGCGGGTATAGTATGGCGAATGCCTCCACCTCGTCTGCGCCGATCGGCGACATGATGATCGTGGTCGGCACGGCGCTGTTCGGCGCTGGAAACGGACGGGTTTTCATGCTGATCGAGGCTTTCACCGTGTTCCTGGCGATCATCGGCACGACGCTTTCCTGCATGAACACCGGGGCGCGCGTGACCTACGCCATGGGCAAGGATCAGGAAGTGCCGGAGCACTTCGGCATGCTGCACTCGAAGAACCTCTCGCCGCACCGCGCTATCTGGACGCTGGCCGTCATCTCGGCAGTGGTCGGGGTCATCGGCGTATCCCTGCTATTTGGCGACGCCGCAGCACCCGCCGACGCCGCGATCAAAGCGCTTCCGCAGGGCTTCTGGTCCAGTGTCGGCTATGCGTCGCACGACACGCTAGCCGCCATGCCGAACTCGCTGCTCACCATCACGCTGGCCTCGAACTTCGGCACGTTCCTGCTGTATGGACTGAGTTGTGTGATCTGCATGGTGGCTTACCACCGGCACCCGAAGTTCAGTGTGTTGCGCCATGTGTTGATTCCGGTGTTCGGGCTGCTGGCCAACCTCGGGTGCATGGCGTTCTACCTGGTGGGTCCGTTTATGGGCTTCGGCACCAAAATGGAACCGCTGCTGGCGCTGGGTATCGCGCTGGTCTGGGCCGTATATGGAGGGATCTACTTTGTCCGCACGAGCAAGGCAACCGGGCGGACCACGCTGGTCGGGCAGCGCTCTCCGGCTGCTCCGGCGATTTGAGTCTAAATGCTTGACGTCGAATTCGCGCAGCTCTCGGATGTCGGGAGGGTACGGGATCACAACGAGGATTTTCTCGGCTATGCACTCCCCGCGACCCCGGAGCAGGCGCGCACAACTGGCTGGCTGTTTGCCCTAGCCGACGGAGTCGGCGGGCAGGACCTGGGCGAGGTGGCTTCGCGAGCCGCCGTCGACTGCCTGCTCGCCGGCTTCCGCGCGGCCGCCGGCGGGGAGGCGCCGGGGACGCTCCTGCCGCGTCTGATGCAAGCGGCCAACACGCACGTGTTCGAGACCGGGATGGCCGCTACTAAGAGCGGGACCTCTATGGCGACCACCCTGGTCGCGTGCGTGCTCCGTTACGACCGCGTGGTAGTGGCCCACGTCGGCGACTCGCGCTGCTACCTGGTCCGCCACGGCCGCGCCGAGACGCTCACGCGCGACCACACGCTGGTGAATGAGCAGGTCCGGCTGGGAGTGATGTCGGCCCGGCAGGCGGCGGGCTCGGAATCGCGCCACCTGCTCAGCCGCTCGGTGGGCACCGAGATGTTCGTCAGCGCCGAGACCGCCGAGCACCTGCTTCTGCCCGGCGATATCCTCCTGCAATGTTCCGACGGCTTTCACGCCTCCATCGAGCCCTCCGAAATTGCCACCGTCGTCTCGCACACCAAGGACCTGGACGAGAGCGTTCGCACTCTGGTGGAGATTGCCAACGAGCGGGACGGCAGCGATAATATCAGCGTGCAGCTCATCCGCGTGCGAAACGTGGAACGCGTCGGCATGTACCGCGGCCGGCCGTACAAGCTGCGCTGATCCCCGCATGACTCCGCTCCATACCGGCGACCAGCTCGACCACTACCGTATCGAGGGCGTCGCGGCTCGCAGCGGCATGGCCTCCATCTTTCGCGCCACCGACCTCAACACCGGCCGGCCCGTCGCCATCAAGGTGCCGCATCCCGAAATGGAGAGCGACCCCGTTTTCTGGGACCGCTTCCAGCGCGAGCAGGCGATCGGCCAGAAGCTCGATCATCCCAACGTGATGAAGGTCATGACCGACGCGGACCGCAGCCGTGTCTACATGGTCATGGAATGGGTGGAAGGCCGGCTGCTGCGCCAGTTGCTGGCAGCGCATGGCAAGCTTCCCCCCGAGCGGGCCATCAAGATCGCGATCGCCATCTGCGACGCGCTCGACTATATCCACGGCAAGGGCGTGGTTCACCGCGACCTGAAGCCCGAAAACATCATGATCGACGCCGATGACCACATCAAGCTCATCGACTTCGGCATCGCCGGCAACCAGGGATCGCGGCGCCTCACCTTTGCCAAGCTCTCGCAGGTGATGGGCTCGCCCGATTACATTTCCCCGGAGCAGGTGAAGGGCAAGCGCGGCGACGGGCGCAGCGATTTATACGCGCTGGGCGTGATCCTCTACGAGATGCTCACCGGCAAGACGCCTTTCTCCGGCCCCAATCCTTTCGCGGTGATGAACGACCGGCTGCTGAACAATCCGATCCCGCCGCGCGAGGTCGATCCGTCGATCTCGCCCCAGTTGCAGGAAGTGATCTACAGCGCGCTGGAGCGCGAGCCAAAGAACCGCTACGCCACCGCGCGCGAGTTCGCCCACGACCTGGCGCATCTGGACCAGGTGAGCGTCTCCGACCGGCCCGAGCTGCACGACTGGCAGCACCGCCGCACGCCCGTGCTGCGCCGGATTCTGTTTTACGCCATGCTGGCGGCGATCCCGGTAGTGATCTTTAGCCTGCTGATCTGGGCGGCGCGGAAGGGGTAGGGGCTTGCTCGCCGACCTACGGGGTTGCGCTCCCGAATGGAAGAGTCCGGACACGAATCCGACCGCGTCGGAACACGACGACGCAGCCCGTATCCAGCTCGCGGCCGAGGACCGGCAGCAGGCTGAGGATCCGGATGGCGTAGTCCTGCGCGCGGACGATCTCGGGCTCCCGAAACAGGATGAACGACGGTTTGTCGAGCTGCATGACGGCGAGGAGTGTCGCGAAGTCCGAGTCGGCGGAGATGATGATCCGCTCCTCGGCCCTGGCGCGCTCAAGGATGACCGGGTCCGCCGCTGCGTGCATTCCGTAGTCGCGAACGTGCACGGCGTCGTGTCCGGCCTCACGGAGGAGCCGCGCGACCTGAGGCGATAGCGCGTTGTCGACGAAGAATCTCAAGCGGGGCGGGGTATCGGAAGCTCGCGCTCCATGGCGGAGATCGCGGCGAAACGAAGACAAGCGCGGATGTCTTCACTTTGGAGATCCGGATAGTCGGCGAGGATTTCTCGCTCGCTCATGCCTCCCGCGAGCATTCTGAGCACCGTGGCGACCGGCACCCGCAGGCCCCGCACGCAGGGAACCCCGCCCATTTGGTCCGGATTGACAGTGATTCGGTCAAGGTCCTGCATCTGGCACCTGCCTCATTATCGCAGGGTTTTCCTCCCGCTCACCCCTGGTATCCCGGAGGCGCCTGGAAGCCCCCGATCTCGCGCTGCAGCAGCGCCGCGAACTCGATCGGCGTGGCGTCTTCCCCGAACGGGCCCAGAATCTGGATGCCCACCGGGAGCCCGGCTTGAGTCAGACCGACGGGCGCGACGGTGGCGGGGCAGCCGGTCAACGTGGCCGTAACCATCCAGGGCATGAGTTGCATGTAGGGACGCTTGCCATCGGGTGTATCGATCCAGCGCGTGGTCATGTCTCCCTGGTGGTCGTGCTGCATCGCCACGGTGAAGCCGGCGGGCATCAGGAACACGTCCACCTTCTCGAAGTACTTCTGCCACACGGCGCGGGCGGCCAGTTGCGAGAAACGCCGTTGCTGCCATTGGGCATAGGAGCTCAGCGCACCGGCGCCGTATGGGGACGGATTCTGTTCGTGCCGCTTGCGCTCCGCTTCCTGCTGCTCCTTTCCTTCACTGGCGAAGGAGAACGCTCCGAGAAGAAACATGTAGCTCTCGAAGGCCGCGTTCAGGTCGTACCCCGCCGGCCAGCCGGGCTGCAGTTGCGCGCCCGCCCGCTCGAGCGAGGTGATGACGCGCTCGAGAACGGGCCGCACTTCCGAAGTCGGCATTGCCATCGGGCTCTCGAGCATGTACCCAATCCGGAATTCCTTGAGGGCGCGCTTGCGTTGAGGCGGGAGGGTCCAGGACCAGGCCTTGCGGTCGTACCCGTCAGGGCCTCCCAGGATGGCCAGCGCCGCCATCAGGTCCGCCGCGCTGCGCGCCATCGGACCTGCGACGGCGAGGCCTGTCGAAAAACCCGGCAATCCCGAGCCCCCACCCGGGATCTGGCCCCTCATGCTGACCAGGTCGAGCGTCGACTTGTGGGAGTAGACGCCGCAAAAATGAGCGGGCACGCGCAGCGAGCCCCCAATGTCGCTTCCAACGCTCAGATACGCCAGGCCCGCGGCCAGCGCGGCGGCGCTTCCCCCGGACGATCCTCCCGGTGTGCGCGTCACATCCCACGGATTGTTCGTCGTGCCGTAGATATCGTTATAACTTTGCCAGTCCATCAGGTTGAGCGGCACATTGGTGCCTCCGATCAGCACCGCGCCCGCACCCAGCAGCCTCTCGACGACGGCCGAATTCGCCGGTGCCCGGCTGCCCTTCAACGCGGGAATGCCCCAGGTGTCAGGCTCTCCCTCGACCCCGAACGATTCCTTGATCGAGATCGGCACGCCGTGGAACGGACCGGGACCGTCGCCGCGCGCGAGCGCCTGATCCGCCTTCTGGGCCTGCCCCAGCGCTTGATCGCGCATCTGGTAGGCGAAGGCGTTGAGCTTCGGATTGTACTTATCGATGCGCTCGAACATGCGCCGCGTCAGTTCGACCGACGAGACCTTCTTCGCCCTGATCGCCGCGGCAGCGCTAAGGGCCGAGGCGAAGTCGAGGTCGTCCACGCCGGCGGCCGGTGCGCGCGCGGCGAGTGCGGCCAAGGAGAGAGAAGCGGATCCCAGCAGTTCACGACGGGTCATGCGTGTATTCTAGCGCCGCCCCTGCTAAACTGGCGCTCGAATGTCTAGCTGCCGCGTGTGCCACACGGAACTGACCGATACGACCCGCTTCTGCAGCCATTGCGGGACGCCCGTTCCGTCCGCGGCCGACTCCAATTTGAGCCCAACCGAACTGATGCCGCCGCCCGACAACTCCGCGCCGTCGGCCGACGAGGAGCGTTTCCTGCCCGGCGCTCTTGTCGCCGGCCGCTACCGCATCGTCGCGCTCATCGGCCGGGGCGGGATGGGCGAGGTCTACCGCGCTACCGATCTGAAGCTGCGCCAGCCGGTCGCGCTGAAATTCCTGCCGCCGGCGCTGGCCGCCGACCGCGTCCTGCTCGAGCGGTTTCTCAACGAGGTCCGCATTGCGCGCCAGGTTTCGCATCCCAACGTCTGCCGCGTTTACGACATCGGCGAGTTCGAGGGCCAGCATTACATCTCGATGGAATACGTGGATGGGGAGGACCTGGCGTCGCTGCTGCGCCGCATCGGTCGCCTGCCCGCCGATAAGGCCCTCGACATCGCGCGCCGCCTCTGCGCCGGACTGGCCGCGGCGCACGAGAAGGGCGTGTTGCACCGCGATCTGAAACCGGCCAACGTCATGCTCGACGGCCGAGGCCACGTGCTCATCACCGATTTCGGCCTGGCGGGACTGGCCGGCCAGTTCCAGGGCGCCGACATACGCAGCGGAACGCCCGCCTACATGGCGCCGGAACAACTCGCGAGCCGCGAGGTCACCGCGCGCAGCGACATCTACAGCCTGGGACTGGTGCTGTATGAGATGTTCACCGGCCGGCGCCCGTTCGAGGCCGGGAGTATCGACGAACTGGTCCGTATGCAGTCGAGCGCTTCTCCTGCCGGGCCGACCACCGTGGTCAGGGACCTCGATCCCGCCGTGGAGCGGGTCATCCTGCGCTGCCTGGATCCCGATCCGGCGCGGCGGCCGGCTTCGGCGCTGGCAGTGGCGGCGGGACTCCCCGGGGGCGATCCGGTAGCCGCCGCCCTGGCCGCCGGCGAGACGCCCTCGCCTGAGATGGTGGCCGCCGCCGGCGAAGGTTCCGAAGGCATCGCTCCGCGCGTGGCCGCGGCGCTACTGGCCGTGGTGGTCGTTGGGCTGCTCGCCTGTGCGGCGTTTTCCGGCCGCATAGCGCTGCAGTCCCGCATACCGTTCGACAACTCGCCGGGCGCTCTGGCAGGGAAGGCGCGCGAGATTCTGGCTTCGGTTGGCTACGGCGGAAAGCCGCTCGACACGGCCCAGGGCGGCGAAATCGACGGAGCGTATCTGGAGTGGGCGCGGCGCAACGCCTGGCCCTTGGACCGCAGCCTGGCCAGCGGCCGCCCGGCTCCCATCCGTTTCTGGTATCGGTCGAGCCCGCACTACTTCGAGCCGCTCGCCTTTTTCGGAGGCACGCTTCTGCCGGGCATCGTCACGGGGGACGATCCGCCCGCGGATGTCTCCGGGATGGTCAAGATCGACCTGGATATGCAGGGGCGCCTGCTCGCGCTCAGTGCCGTGCCGCCGCAGTTCGAAGATCCGCCCGGCGAGCCGCAGCCATTCGACTGGAAGCTGCTGTTCACGGCGGCGGGCCTCGACCCAGCGGGTTTCACTCCCGCGCCGCCGCAGTGGGTGCCGCGGTGCTCCTGGGACACGCGGGCCGCCTGGACGGGCTCCTGGCCTGGGGGATCGCCCGGAGGCTTGCGCATCGAAGCCGCCTCGTTCCGGGGCAAGGCGGTGTACTTTGACCTTATCGGCCCCTGGTCGAAGCCGGCCGTAGTCTACGCCGGGCAGTTGAGTGCGGGGCAGCGCGGCAGCCAGGTGATTTTCCTGGCGCTGTTCCTCGGCGCGGTCGTCTGGGGCTGCGCCCTGGCGCGCCGCAACGTCCGCCTCGGCCGCGGGGATCGCCGCGGCGCCACGCGCCTGGCCGCCGTTACGTTTGTCGTCATGCTGGCCGCGTGGGTTCTGGGAGCGAGCCACAAGCCTTCGTTTATCGAACTGGTGCTGGTGATCATGGCGGTGAGTTGGGCGCTGTTCTTCGCCGCGTTGGTTTGGGTGCTCTACCTTGCGCTCGAGCCCCACGCCCGCCGCCTGTGGCCGCAGACGCTGGTATCCTGGAGCCGCCTGCTGGCGGGCGGGTTCCGCGACCCGCTGGTCGCCAGGGACGCGCTGCTCGGCACCGCCATCGGCGTTGGCTGGGCGCTTCTCTATTACTGCGGCGAGGCCGCTCGAGAAAGGGCCGGCGAGCTGCCCATACAGACGGATCTCTCCGCCTTGCTTGGCCTCCGCCACCTGGGGAGCAAGATGCTGCTCCAGATTGCCGTGTCGCTCGCGGTCTCGCTGCTGATCTTCTTCCTGCTGCTCGGCCTGCGTGCCCTGCTGCGGAAGCAATGGCTGGCCGCCGTGGTCTTCGTCGTGCTGCTCCTGATTCCCCGTCTGCTGCGCAGCAACGCACTTCCAGTCGACCTGGTGTTTGGCGTGGCTTCGCTGTCAATCGACGTCATCATCCTGTTCCGCTTTGGCTTGGTGGCCTATGTCGCCGCCATGTACGTCACCAACATCCTGGCCCAGCTTCCTCTGACGCTCGACTTCTCCTCCTGGTATGTGGGGATGTCGATGTTCGTGCTGGCGGCGCTGGCGGCGCTGGCCGCCTGGGCCTTCCGCACAACGTTGGCCGGCCGCAGCGTGTTCTTGCACGATTAGACAGGTCAGCCAGCCGACAGTTGCCGATTGTCCCTAAACTCCTGGCCAATCGCGCCGATAAACATGGTTTGAGACCACCGTGGCCGCTCCCGACGCGTTCTCGAACCCGATCCCGTCGATCCCGCCGCTCTTGAGTGACTTTCCGGGATGGGACGGAGCGCCGCCGGAGACGGTCCTGATCCTCACGGCTCAGGAGATCAGCCGCCGCGTCCTCAAGGGCGTGCTGAAAGCGGAGGGCTATCGCATCCTAGAGAGTTCCCGCCCGCGGGACGCGCTGCGCCTGATCCAGCGGGAACGGGTGGATCTGATCGTCCTGGGGGACGTCACGCCCGAATCGAGCGGCCTCGACCTCTGCCGCGCTGTGAAGGCCGGCCGGAACACGCGCTTCATTCCGATCCTCCTTCTAAGCAGCGCGCAGGGGGAGGAGTCGGAGATCGAGGGGATCTCGTCCGGCGCGGACGCGTTTCTGGTGCAGCCGCCTCCCCCGGCCCTGATCCGGGCGCGGGTTCGCGCCCTGCTGCGCCACAAGCAGGCCATCGATTCGCTGGACGAGGCGGATGCGGTGCTCATCGCCCTGGCCCAGGCCGTGGAGCATCGCGATAGCCGCACAGCGGGCCACTGCGAGCGCCTCGCCGTCATGAGCACGTCCCTGGGCGCCGCGCTGGGCCTGTCGCTCGCGGAACTCATCGCTCTCTACCGCGGCGGTTACCTCCACGATGTCGGGAAGGTCGCGGTCCCGGACGCGATCCTGTTCAAAGCCGGCCCGCTCGACGCGGGAGAATGGGCGGTCATGAAGAAGCACGTCATCGAGGGAGTGGAGATCTGCCGCCCCGCGCGCACGCTGGCGCCGGTGCTGCCGATCGTGCGCGGCCACCACGAGAAGTGGGACGGCAGCGGTTATCCGGATGGGCTGCGTGGCGAGGAGATCCCGCTGCTGGCCCGCATTCTTCAAGTGGCGGATATTTTCGACGCCCTGATCTCGGCGCGCCCTTACAAGCCGGCGCTGCCGGCTGCCGAGGCGCTCCGCATCCTGGACCAGGAAGTCGAAAAGGGCTGGCGCGACCCGGCGCTGGTCGAACTCCTGCGCCAGTTCTGCACCACCCCGGTCAACGGCGGGGGCCACGCCTTCCCGTACGTGCTCCCGCGGGCGTTCGAGTGGTCGCTCGAGAACATGCGCCGGGCGCTGGCGGTCGAGGGCGGCGATAGCGCCGATGTCCCGGCGACGGTCGAGGAGGGCGCGGCCAAGGCCGCGCTGCTCTGAGCCCCAGTGCACCGCAGAACGGTTCCCTCATCACTTTTCATCGTTTTCATCGGCTCCGCATGCGCGATTCTCCGCTGGTTGGCCGATGAGAGAAAGCGAAGGCGATGTGTCTCCTGTTGTCAGTCCTCGTCTGCGTCCTGGCCGGGGCGCTGTGGCGCACCTGTCGCCAGCGCCGGCGCTGGCCGGCGAGCGCAACCCAATTCCGCGCCCTGTTCGAGGATGCCCCGGTCGCCTACCAGGAGATCGACCGCCACGGCATCGTGCGGCGGGTCAATCGCGCCGCCTGCGAGCTGCTGGGGTACCCGCCCTCGGAACTGACCGGCAAAGGGGCATGGGAGTTCGCGCCACCCGAGCGGAGGGACGCCGTTCGCGGGAAAGTGCTGGCTGCGCTTACGGGGCGGGCAGAGGTCCCGGTTCCGGTTGAGCATGAACTGGTCGCGGCCGACGGCTCGCATCGAATTCTCCGCGTCTACGTTAAAGTGATTCGGGATGAGAAGAGCCGCGAGATCGTCGGCCTGCGCGCCGCGCTCCTCGACGCTACCGAATGGCGCAGGGCCGAGCAGGCGCTCGAACGGAGCGAAGAGCGCTACCGCAACCTCTTTGAGAACGCGCCCATCGGCATCTACCGCACCACGCCCGACGGCCGGGTTCTTATCGCCAATCCGGCCCTGGTTCGTCTGCTCGGATACGATTCCTTCGAAGAACTCGCCGCCCGCGACCTGGAGCGCGACGGCTTCGAGCCTCACTACCGCCGCGAGGACTTCAAAGCGCAACTCGAACGGGACGGCGAAATCCTCGGCCATGAGGCGAGCTGGGCCACCCGCGACGGGCGCACCGTCGCCGTCCGTGAGAATGCCCGGGCGGTACGCGATTCCGCCGGCGCCGTTCTTTACTACGAGGGGACGGTCGAAGACGTGACCGGGCGAAAGCGCGCCGAGGCCGCTCTGGCCGCGGCCAGTTCCAAACTCGAGACGGTGATCCGGCAGTCGCCCCTGGCGGTGGTCACCCTGGACCTCGAGGGCAAGGTCCAGTCCTGGAATCCCGGCGCGGCGAAGCTCTTCGGCTGGACCGAGGCAGAGGTGCTCGGCGCCACGCCTCCCGTGATCCTCGACGACGTGCCGCGCGGCGACGAGCGCCAGGCCCTGCGTAAGGACGGCTCGATGGTGGACGTCAACGTATGGCGGGCGCTGCTCCGGGACGCGTGCGGCCAGGTGAGCGGAGTCGTGTGTTTGGTTGCCGACAACACCGAGCGCAAGCAGACCCAGGCTCGGTTGAGCGAGAGCGAGCGGCGGTACAGCGATCTGTTCGAGAACGCCAACGACATCGTGTACTCAACCGATCTCGAAGGCCAGTTCACGTCCGTCAACAAGACGGCCCAGCGCGTGAGCGGCTATACCCGGGAGGAGCTGTTGGCAATGAACATGACGGCGCTGCTGGTGCCGGAAGACGCCGGCCGCGCCCGGGAACTGCTGGCTGGGATGCTGGCCGGCGTGCGCGTCGGGCGATACACTCTGACCGGCGTCGCCAAGGACGGCCGCCGGGTCGAGCTGGAAATAACCAGCCGGCTCACCTTCGAAAACGGCCGTCCCCTTGGCATCCAGGGCATCGCCCGCGACGTCACCGAGCGCAAGGAGTCGGAGCGCAGGTTGCAGCAGTACGCCCAGGAGCTGAGTCGCAAGAACGCCGAGCTTTCCGAGGCGCTGCAGACGGCCCGCAAGGCGACCGAGGCCAAGAGCGGCTTCCTGGCGAACATGAGTCACGAAATCCGCACGCCCATGAACGGCGTTCTCGGCATGACGGATCTCCTGCTCGAGACCGGCCTCGATCCGGAGCAGCGCGAGTGCGCCGGGGCGGTCAAGCGGTCGGCCGAGGCGCTGCTGGTCCTGATCGACGAGATCCTCGACCTCTCGCGGATCGAAGCCGGCAAGCTGGAACTGCGTCCCGAGCCGTTTGATTTGAGGAACCTGGCCGCCTGGATCGGGGCCATGCTTGAGGTGCAGGCGCGGCCCAAAGGAGTCGAATTCCGCTGCACCATCGACGACGCCGTCCCAGGGCTGCTTTGCGGCGACCCGGTGCGGTTTCGCCAGGTCCTCGATAACCTGGCGGCCAACGCGGTGAAGTTCACCGAACGCGGCCACGTTGCGGTCCACGTCGGCGTCGAGGGCGAAACCCAAGAGACCGCCACCGTGCGTTGCACCGTCGAGGACACCGGCATCGGCATCTCGCCCGATCAGATGCCCCGCCTGTTCCAAAGCTTCAGCCAGGCGGACAGTTCGACGACCAAGCGGTACGGCGGCGCCGGGTTGGGGCTCGCCATTTCCAAACAACTGGTCGAGATGATGGGCGGCAGGATGGGGTGCGAAAGCGAGCCCGGACACGGTTCCCGGTTCTGGTTCACCGCCACGCTGGGAAAGGTGCGCGAGACGCAACCGCCCGCCGAATCCGCTCCGAAAACCCGGCGTGAAGGCCGCGCTGGCGGGCGCATCCTTCTGGCCGAAGACAATGAGATCAACCGACTCATCGCGCTGCGCCTCCTCGAGCGCGCCGGATTCCGAGGCCACGCCGTCGCCAATGGCAGGTTGGCTGTCGCTGAAGTCCTGGACGGCGCCTTCGATGCGGTCCTTATGGACATCCACATGCCCGAGATGGATGGCTTCGAGGCTACCGCCGAGATCCGCCGCGTCGAAAACGGCTTCCGCCGCACCCCGGTGATCGCCTTGACCGCCCGCGCCATGGCCGGCGATCGGGAAAGGTGCCTGCAGGCCGGGATGGACGACTACCTCAGCAAGCCCCTCCGCAAGGATGAGTTGATCGCCGTCCTTGATCGCTGGGTTTCCCCGCAGATTCCTCCCGCTCCGTCCGGTTCCGCGGCCGCCGAAGCGGCCGGCCAGCCGCCTTCAATCGACTGAAAGCACGAGGCCTGTTTCTCGTTTTTGAGGAGATGCAGGCATCCCTATTTCGACGATCCTCACATCTTTCTCTTGTATTCTGGCCTCTCCTGTGAAATATTCGTAGTGTACCTGGGAGACGCTCTTGTTCCTCCGCTCACGACACCCTCCGGTTGGTGGAGTACGTCCGCGGGCGCGACAAGATCCGCCAGCGTGTCGTTCGGCACGCCAGCCGCAAAGACCTTCTGGCCTGCCTGAAGAGGGGTCGCCGTCTGCGCCCTTATTGATTCCAGACAGCCCCCAACCCTCGGGTTTGACAAGGAATTCCAATGGCGCAAACTGGTCCTCAAAGCCCTGCTGAACAACGGGAAAGCGACTTTTCGCGTTTGCGCGACCTGCCCCTTCCGTTGCGAAAGCAACTCGAGGCGCTCGGGCTGAATCGGACTCTTAACCAGTTGATCGAGAGCGAGCAGCGATTCCGGGACCTTTTCGAGCGAGGGCCGGTAGCTTATCACGAACTGGACCAGGAGGGGATCGTCCGTTGGGTCAATCAGGCTGAGTGCGACCTGCTGGGGGTTGAGGCCGGCGCCATGCTCGGCAAACCCATCTTTGAATTCGTTTCGCGAGGCATAGAATCCGAGAGCCGGGATGCCTTCCAGCGGAAGTTGGCCGGGGAGCAGGCCCTTGTTCCCTTCCCGCGCGACCACGTTCGCAGTGACGGCCGCCACCTGACTCTCGAGATTCACGAGGAGCTGATTCGGGACGACAAGGGCGTGGTGACTGGGATTCGGTCCGTCATGCTCGACGTTACTGCGCGCAAGCAAGCTGAGGATGCGTTGCGCGAGAGGGAGGCAACGCTCCAAGCCGTATGCGTCACTGCCATTGCCGCCATCGTGATGATCGACGGCGAAGGCCGGGCGCTCCTCTGGAACCCGGCGGCCGAACGGATGTTCGGTTACACGGCCGCTGAGATGCTGGGCCAACCGGTTCACGACTTAGTGGCGCCCGGCGACCTTCGGCAGCGCTTTCAGGCGGCCTTTCCCGTCTTTCGGAAGACCGGACAAGGGCCGGCCCTCGGCAAGGTGACGGAACTGACCGCACGGCGAAAGGACGGAAGCGAGTTCCCGATCGATCTCGCGTTGGCGGCCGTCCAAAAGGGCGAGGAATGGCATGCGGTCGCGATCGTCCGGGACATTACGGAACGCAAGCGGGCGGAGAAGGCGTTGCGGGAGAGCGAGGAGAGTTTTCGCAGCGTCGTGGAAAACGCGCCGGAGGCCATCTTCGTGTCGACGCAGGGCCGCTTCCGGTATCTGAATCCGGCGGCCGTCAAGCTGTTTGGGGCCGCGTCGGCTTCCGATCTCCTCGACCAGCCGGTTTTAGGGAGCGTCCACCCGGATTCTCGCGCCTTTGTGGCCCAGGCAGTCCAGCAAGTCGAGAAACTGGGGGCGGCCATGCTCCCGTGGGTGCTGAAGTACCTCAGGCTCGACGGGACGGTTCTCGACGTCGAGGGGTTCGCTATACCCTTCCTCCATGAGGGCGAGAACGGAGGTCTTGTTTTCGTCCGTGACATCACGGAACGGAAACGGGCGGAAGAGGAACTGCAAGCGAAAGAGTATCTGCTGTCCGAATCGCAGCGCATTGCCCATCTCGGCAGTTGGGAGTTCACGGACCAAGACGGTAAGAGCGTGGTCGCGTGGACGCCCGAAACGTATCGTCTTTTTGGGGTCTCGCCGGATATGTGCGTTCCGTCCCCCGAGACATTCGTGAGTTTGATTTACCCGGACGATCGGGCAGCCATGCAAGCGTGGATGAGCGCTTGCCTGGCGGGGCTGGAACCGCCCGACCTGGAGTTTCGCGTCGGCTTGCCAGACGGCAGCGTCCGCTATCTCAACGGTCGCGGGCATTTAGTGCCGCGGGACGCGCAGAACCAGTCGATCCGCATGCTGGGCGTCGCGCAGGACATCACCGAGCGCAAGCGGGCGGAGGAGGCGTTGCGGCAGAGCGAGGAAAGCTTTCGCAGCGTCGTGGAAAACGCGCCGGAGGCCATCTTCGTGTCGACGCGCGGTTGTTTTCGGTATTTGAATCCGCCGGCCGTCAAGTTGCTTGGCGCCGCGTCGGCTTCCGAACTCCTCGGCCAGCCGGTCATGGACAGCGTCCACCCGGATTCTCGCGCCGCCGTGGCCGACGGAATCCGGCAGGTCCAGGAACGGAAAGGGACCATATCCCCAGTGGCGCAGAAGTACCTCCGGCGCGACGGGACGGTCCTCGACATTGAGGGGTCTATCGTACCCTTCCTCTACGAGGGCGAACAGGGAGGTCTTGTTTTCGTGCGTGACATCACCGACCGCAAGCGGGCGGAAGAAGAGCTGCGGGAGAAGGAATATATTCTGTCCGAATCGCAGAGCATTGCCCATGTCGGCAGTTGGGAGTGGAGAGTTCAAGGTGACTCGAGCGTGATGGCGTGGACGCCCGAAACGTATCGTCTTTTTGGCGTCTCGCCGGATACCTTCGTTCTGTCTACCGAGACGTTCGTGAATCTGATTCACCCGGACGATCGGGCTGGCATGCAATTCTGGATGAGCTCCTGTCTGGCAGGGCTGGAACCGCCCGACCTGGAGTTTCGCGTCCGCCTGCCAGACGGCAGCGTCCGCCACATCAACGGCCGCGGGCATTTATTGCAGCAGGACGCGGACCACAAGCCGATCCGCATGGTGGGAGTCGCTCAGGACATCACCGCCTTCAAACAGGCCGAGGAGGCGTTGCTCAAGCGAACCGACGAGCTCAAGCGTTCCAATACCGAACTCGAGCAGTTCGCCTATATGGCCTCTCACGACCTCCAGGAGCCATTGCGGATGGTCTCCAGCTACATGCAGCTTCTGTCGCGCCGGTACCAGGGGAAGCTGGATGCGGATGCTGACGAGTTCATCGCGTTTGCGGTGGACGGGGCCAAGAGAATGCAGAATCTGATCAACGACATGCTGGCGTTCTCGAGGGTCACCACCAAGGGCCGCGAGTTCAAACCGGTCGAGGCGGATGCGGCTCTGAAGGTGGCGCTCGCGAACCTGAGGGCTGCTATCGAAGACAGCCGGGCGAACGTGACATCCGATCCTCTGCCGGTGGTGAATGCGGACTCCGGACAACTGGCGCAGTTGTTTCAGAACCTGATTGGGAATGCCATCAAGTTCCGGGGCAAGGAACCGCCGCGGATTCACGTGTCCGCGGAACGTCGCGCGAAGGAATGGGAGTTCTCCGTCCAGGATAACGGCATCGGAATCGAGCCGCAGCACCTGGAGCGCATCTTCGTGATTTTCCAGCGCCTCCACACGGCCGCGGAATTCCCGGGCACGGGGATCGGCCTGGCGATCTGCAAGAAGATCGCGGAGCGCCACGGCGGCCGCTTGTGGGTGACTTCGGAACCGGGTGTAGGATCAGCTTTTCATTTCACGATTCCGGTTCCGGGCTTATGAGGATTGAAATGCAGACTAGACCCGTCGAGCTTTTGTTGGTGGAGGACAGCCCCGGCGATGTACGCCTGACCATCGAGGCTTTGAAAGAAGGGAGGGTGATCAACAACCTGACCGTGGTTCAAGACGGCGAGGAAGCCATTGCGGTCCTGCGGCAGCAGGGCAAGTACGCCGACGCGCCGCGTCCCGACCTGATTCTGCTCGATCTGAATCTACCCCGGAAAGGCGGACTGGAGGTCCTGGCGGAGATCAAGGAGGATCCCGATCTCAAGCAGATTCCCGTAGTGGTGCTGACTACGTCGCAAGCGGAACAGGATATTCTTCGCACCTATCAACTGCACGCCAACTGCTACATCGTGAAGCCGGTGGATCTGAACCAGTTTATGAACGTCGTGCAGGCTATCAAGAGTTTCTGGCTGGCTTTGGTCATGCTACCGCCACGCGAGTGACCATGAACGATCTTCGACTTAGCCAGCCGGCTCATGGAGAATCCCGCGGCTGCACGACCTGAACGATCGGAGGACGAGGTATGGCAAGCGGCACGAATTTGCCCGCAGAAACGGTGCGGGTGCTTCTCATCGAGGACAATCCGGGAGATGCCGGATTGGTGCGGGCGATGCTCTCCGAGAGTCAGGGCACCCGGTTCAACGTCGAGTGGGTGCAGGCCTTGCTGCCGGGCATGGTTCGGCTCGGGCGCGGCGAGATAGACCTGGTTCTCCTGGACCTCACGCTTCCCGACAGTCAGGGGCTGGGCAGTCTGACTGCCGTCCGGAATGCCGCGCCAGGCATCCCGGTGGTCGTACTGACCGGTCTCGCCGACGAGGATTTCGCCCACGAGGCGGTACGGTGCGGAGCGCAGGATTACCTCATCAAAGGAGAGCTGAGCGGCGGCTCGCTGGCGCGCACCTTGAGCTACGCCATGCTGAGGCAACGGAGCCAGGCGCGCGCGCTCAAGCCAGGTAGCGAATTGGGTAGAGCAGTCGGGTTTCTGGGGGCCAGAGGAGGGGTGGGGACGACCACGATCGCCTGCCACTTCAGCCTCGAGTTGAAGCAGCGGACCGGCAGCCGCGTTCTGCTGGCGGACCTGGACGTCGCCGGAGGCTCCGCCGGTTTCCTCATGAAAGCGGCTTCGGAGCACACCCTCCAGGAGGCCGCCGGCAACCTCGCCCGGCTTGACGAGAACTACTGGAACAAGATCGTTGTGAGCGTCGCCGATGGTCCGGACGTCCTCCTGTCAGAGGGGTCGTTCGCTTTGGAGGAGCAGGCGAATAGCGAGAGAGTCCGGAACGTCTTTGACTTCACACGATCCATCTACCCATGGATCGTCATGGACCTTGGACGCTTGAATCCGCTGGCTCTAAGCATGGTTCCGGGCCTGAGCGATCTATTCCTGATCGCGACCCTCGAGGTGGCGGTCCTGTACGAGGTCAAGCGAGTGGTGTCGCGACTGCTGGACAGCCCCCTGAATCGAAGCCTGCTGCACCTGATCGTCAATCAGACTCCCAGGCACCCTGACATTTCGCCCGCGGAGGCCGGCAAGATGGTCAACCTCCCCATCGACGCGGTCTTGCCGGAGTGTGGCTCCGACCTATCGGAAGCCTACACGGACGGGAAGCTGTTGAGCGCCAAAAGCGACCTTCGCCGGCAGCTAGGGCGTCTCGCGGAGAAGGTCGCTGGCATTGACGCGAAGAAGCCGAAATAAGCTGGACTTCAGTTTTCAGTAGTGGGCCGGTCTGAAATCCACCGGGTTAGGTTTAATGTCGTTCCACTTAGCACCGCAGCAGTCCTGTGGGGCATGCTTCAGCGTGCCGTGTTGGCAGTCGTGCCGACACCTCGGCGTCGAGATGAGTCTCGACGCGGTAAGCTGAGGCCGCCCAAGCGCCCCCAGATAGAGGCGAAAGCGCGGTGGGGAAAGTCGAAAGGTTGAGAACAGATACCTCCATTCTAGATTGCACACATCGAAGAGCAGGGAATCCACCTCATTATTGTCCCCTTAGATTCCTCTTTAAAAGCATTGTACTCGGAGCGCTGGAAGGATTATGATTAGTTGGC
>Ga0265316_10002198_pt1 | contig 20487 bp, 16 predicted proteins | sample 4522metaG_FD_202092 | JGI IMG/M metagenome (GOLD analysis project Ga0265316, IMG submission 202092) | Rhizosphere microbial communities from Carex aquatilis grown in University of Washington, Seatle, WA, United States - 4-5-22 metaG | ecosystem: Host-associated > Plants > Roots > Rhizosphere >... | reverse complement strand
CGATCGGACGCTCGTGCCCGGTCGCCCGGCGCGTGATGACGATCGAGCGAGCGAGCAGCTCCTCCGGCGAGAACGGCACCGTCAGGATGTCGTCGACCCCCAGGTCGAAAGCCTTGAGCTTTGTCTGCAGATCGCCTCGCCGGGTGAGGCCCAGGACCGGCGTCACGCTCCGCCGCAGCGTGTTCGAGGCGCCCAGCCGCGCGAGCAGCGCCGTGCTGTCGTCGTGGTCCATGTCGATCACGGTCATGTGCGGCTGCCACTCGGCCAGGATCGTCTCAGCCTCGGCCAGGTTGTGCGCGGCCCGAACGACGAAGAGACCGTGGTTGAGGGTCAGCTCGATGAGGTCGACGACGAGCTGCCGGTCGTGAAGAACCAGGGCGCGGTGCGCTTCGGATTCGAGCGCGTTCGCGCGGCTATCTGTCACGGCTGATCCTCGTAGCTCGAGCACCGACGGGTGCGCCCTCGGATTCTAACGCGTGTGGGAAACGTCGAGACGCCGGACTGTCCGGCCGCCTTCGACGAGCCTTTCCGCCGGACGCGATGGGCGGCGGACGCGAACATGTGCCGGGCGGCCGTCGCCGCCGAGAATCAAAACGGCCGCCGGGTTTCCCGGCGGCCGCTCTCTTTGTCGAATACCTCAGGCGGCGCTGGCGCCGACGAGACGGGGTGCAACCTCCGCCTGGACGGCGGCCACTTCGATCGAGATCTTGACGTCGTCGCCGACGAGGACTCCGCCGCTCTCGAGGACGCCGTTCCAGGTGAGGCCCCAATCCTTGCGGCTGATCTTCGTCGACGCGGAGAAGCCCGCCCTGCGCCCGCCCTGCATGTTCGGGACGACGCCGCCGATCTCGGCCGCGAGCGTGACGGGCCGCGTTTCGCCCCGGATCGTCAGATCGCCAGTGATCCTGTAGCCCTCGCCGTCGCGCTCGATGTGCGCGCTACGGAACACGAGTTCCGGATAGACGGTCGCGTCGAAGAAATCCGCGCTCCGCAGGTGCGCATCGCGAGCCTCCATGCCCGTGTCGATGCTCGAGGCGTCAATATGGGCCTCGACCTTCGAGCGTTCCGGGTTGGCCTCGTCGAAGTCCACGGTCAGCGCGAACTTGCGGAACTGGCCGCGGACCGTCGTAACCATCATGTGCTTGACGGCGAACTCGATCTGCGAATGGGCTGGGTCCAATTCCCAGTTGCTCATCTCGTAACTCCTTGTGGTGTTTGCTCTCGTGGACCCCGTCGCGGATCGTTCACTAAGCAACTAAGTGCTAGAGTAGTTGAAGACGCAACGATGTGCAAGCAGGTAATGGATAGGAGCTCTTGATGGATCAGCGAGTCGTCGACCCCGAGGGCTTCGGCCCGCCCGACGGTTCGGGTGCGGCAGCTGTCAGCGGCGTGCCGGAGGCGATGCTGGCCGCGGGCCTCGATCCTCTCGAATCACGCGCCTGGCGGGCATTCCTGGCGCGTCACGCCCGCGTCACCAGGCGGCTGGAGGCGGACCTCCTCGCGCGCAACGCCCTCCCTCTGGCCGAATTCGACGTCCTCTTCCAGCTTGCGATAGCGGACGGACGGCGCCTGCGAATGAACGAGCTGGCGGATCGGGTTCTGCTGAGCCGGGCCGGGATAACCCGCCTGGTCGACAGGCTCATCGCCGACGGCCTGGTCAGCCGGGTCAAGTGCGATTCTGACGCGCGCGGCTACTTCGCCGTTCTGACGGCCACCGGTCTCGACCGGCTGGAGGCGGCTACTCCGGGTCATCTGGACGCCGTCCGGCGCTACTTCCTGGAGTCGTTCACGACGGTCGAGCTCGAGACGCTGGCCGAGCTCATGGAGCGCAGCCGGCCCCTCGGCTAGGCGGCAACCTCGCATCGAGGCGCTATCGTTCCGCCATGCCAACCCGCAACGAGATCGTCGAGGTCTCCGGCAGGCAGGTCGCGATCAGCAACCCGGACAAGGTGTTCTTCACCGGACCCGGCTACACCAAGCGCGATCTCGTCGCCTACTTCATCGCGGTCGCGGACGGCGCGCTGCGGGGCGCCGGCGGCCGACCGATGGCGCTCAAGCGCTACGTCAACGGCGCCGAAGGCGAGTTCTTCTTCCAGAAGCGAGCGCCAGAATCCCGGCCCGAATGGGTCCGCACGGTCGAGTTGACGTTTCCATCGGGTCGAACGGCGGACGAGATCGTCATCGACGACGCCGCCGGGCTGGCCTGGATCGCCAACCTCGGCTGCCTGGACCTGAACCCACACGCCGTCCGCGCCGACGACCTCGACCATCCGGATGAGCTGCGCGTGGACCTGGACCCGGTGCCCGGCGTGCCCTGGAACGACATCCAGCGGGTGGCCGTCGTGGCCGGCGAGGTTCTGGTGGATCACGGCTTGGTGGGCTGGCCCAAGACCTCCGGCTCGCGCGGCATCCACGTCAACGTTCGGATCGAGCGTCGCTGGTCGTTCGACGAGGTCCGGCGGGCGGCGCTGGCGCTGGCGCGCGAGGTCGAGCGGCGCGCTCCGCAGATCGCCACCAGCAAGTGGTGGAAGGAAGAGCGGCACGGCGTCTTCATCGACTACAACCAGAACGCCAAGGATCGAACGGTGGCGTCGGCGTATTCAGTCCGGCCGGTGCCCGAGGCCCGGGTTTCGGCGCCGGTGACATGGGCCGAGTTGCCCGAATGCGAGCTGGGCGACTTCACCATCGCCACGGTGCCCGGCCGGTTCGCGCGGATCGGGGATCCGGCGGCGGGCATCGATCAGGCCGTCGGGTCGCTCGAGCAGCTTCTCGAACTGTCGGCGCGGCAGGCGAAGGCCGGGCAGGGCGATGCGCCGTGGCCGCCCAACTACGCCAAGGCTCCCGGCGAGCCGCCCCGGGTCGCTCCGTCTCGGGCCCGCAGGCCGGCCGACGGCGACGGCGAGGCCATGACCGTGGCTCCGAGATCTCGCAAGATATCGCCGACCGGCCGCCGGACCTCCGTCAAGCCTCTGATCGAGATCGCGCGTGCGGCGACGAAGGAGGCGGCACTGGCCGGATTCGAGCGCTGGAAGTCTCGCCATGCGGGAGTCGTCGCCCATCTTGAGCCCTCCGACCTGCTGGTCGATTCGATGCGCGGCCGCTTCACGCTGTGGTACCGCATCCGGGTCAACCTCGAGCACATTCCCGCGGCCGAGCGGCCCGCGCAGGAGCCGCTGGACGCCGACTACGATCCCTGGGCGGCGCGCTGACCGGCCCGCCTCGGGACGGCCCTGTGCGCCGGCACTCGCCGCTGGTCACCGCGCTGAAGGTCGCAGGCACGCCCCGCGCCCGGCGCCCGGGGGCCCCTTCGCCCCCGCCCGCTACTTCCAGTAGCCGGTGATGTCGAGGGCGACGTCGGCGGTTGAGCCGACGCTGCCGACCCAGATGATCGCGAGACTCCCCGCCGAGAGAGCGACATCGAAGCCGTTGGCGCCGGCCTTGTTGGCGCTGACGTTGATCGTGGAGCTGGTCGGTGTGGCAACGGTGGTTGGACTGATGAAGGCGTAGCCGTTGCTCGAAGGATTGAGGATGGTGAGATTGCCCGCGATGCCGGCGGCGTTTGCGCCAACCCCACCGTACCCGGCGACAGTCAGACTTTCTGGTTGGCCGCTGACGAAGGCGAACGAGAAGCCCACGCCGGTGGATGTGTCGAGATCGCGGACGGGCACGATCGGGTAGAACTTGAGACCGGTCTGGGCCGTGGTGAAGAAGCCCGTGACATCGAAGATGACATCGGCGCTCGAGCCGGCGGTGCCGTCCCATACGGCCTGCAGATTGCCGCCGTTGAGAGCGACCGTAACGCCGTTGGCGATGTTGGCTCCTGCCGCGACATTGAGGGTCGAGGTCTTGGGTACCGACGCTATCGTCGGGCCGACGGAGACATACCCGATGCTCGTGGCGTTGGTCACGGTCAGGTTGCCGGTGACCGCGGTCGCACCCGCGGGGACCAGGGCCGACGCCCAGCCCAGGGCCTTGACGCCGGCAACCTTGAAGGTTCGGACGGTCTTGGTGGTGAACTTACCGGCCAGGCCGATATTGGTGTGGCCCGAGCCGGTCTTGCGGGTATCGAGGACACGGCCCGGGGCAACCGTGCTGTAGGTGGCGCCGGTCGCATCGGGGGTGAAGTAGCCCGTCACATCGAAGATGAGATCGAGCGTGGCGCCGGCCGAGCGATAGACCGCGGAGAGCGTGCCGTTCGGTCCAAGGCCCAGCGTCACGTTGTTGGCCCTGGTGTCGCCGACGACGAAGTTGATCGTGGTGACGTCGCCGGTCGGGGTCATGCTCGGGCCAAGGGCCACGAGACCATCGGCCGTCTCACCCACGATGGTCAGGTTGCCGGTCACCGCGGTGGCGTTGGTCGGCACGGCGACCGTGCTGGCGCCGACCCCGACCACTCCCGATACGCGGAATGTCCGGACCGCGCCGGCGTGGAACTTGCCGGATAGGCCGATGTTCGTATGGCCGGAGCCCGTGGGTCGGCTGTCGAGCACTCGGGCAGGATCGCTGGCGTGGAATGTCGCGGCTGCCTGGTTGACACCGGCCGGCAGAGCGAAGGCGTACAGGTTGTCGTCCCTCGATCCGACATAGACCACGCCGTTCGAGATCGCCGGCGAGGAGTACACCACGCCGCCCGTTGTGTACTTCCAGATCGACGCGCAAGACCCGCCACCATTGCCGCATCCCACGGCGTATGCATACACGTTGTCGTCGTCGGACCCGACGTAGACGACGCCGTTGGCGACCGCGGGCGAGGATTCGATGGAGCCCTGGGTGAGGGCCGTCCACAGCGGCAGGCATGTCCTGGGGCTGCCGCTGCAACGGGTCGCTCCGGCCGCGTCGAAGGCATACAGGCTGTCGTCCATGGACCCGACGTAGACGACGCCGTTGGCGACCGCGGGCGAGGAATAGACCTGGCCGCCGGTTGCGCCGGTCCAGAGCGGCAGGCAGGCTTTGGGGCTGCCGCTGCAGCCGGTGACCCCGGCCGCGTCGAAGGCATATAGCTTATGGTCGTTGGAGCCGACGTAGACGACGCCGTCGGCGACCGCGGGCGAGGAATAGATGGCGTTCCCGGTTGCGCCGGTCCAGAGCGGCATGCAGGCTTTGGGGCTGCCACCGCAGCCTTTGACCCCTGCCGCGTCGAATGCAAACAGCATGCCGTTCTCCGAACCGACGTAGACGACGCCCTGCGCGACCGCCGGCACGGACCGGATTGCGGCGCCGGTGGTGCCCGTCCAGATCGGCGAGCAAGTCTTGGGATTGCCGGTGCATCCGGTCACGCCGGCAGCGTCGAAGGCGTACAGCTTGCCGTCATCGGACCCGACGTAGACCACGCCATTCGAGACGGCCGGCGACGAGGTTATGGCTTCGCCGGTCGCGCCGGTCCAGAGCGGTGCGCAGGTCCTGGGGCTGCCGCTGCAGCCCGTGACTCCGGCCGCGTCGAAGGCGTACAGCATTCCGTCGCTGCCCCCGACGTAGACGACGCCGTTGGCGACCGCGGGAGCTGAAGTGATCCACCAGTTGCCGGTCGCGGCAGTCCAGAGCGGCTGGCAGGTTCCGCCGCCACTTGCGCAGCCCACCGCATAGGCATAGAGCTTGCCGGAGTCGTAAGTCCCGACGTACACCACGCCGTTCGCAACCGCGGGCGAGGATTCGACGTGGGCGCCGACGGCGCCTTTCCAGGCCATGCCCAGCGCGGGGACGTTGGGCGCAGAGAGTGCGTATTCCTCTACGTTGTCTCCCCGGCGGCTCACCGTGTTGTGGAACTGCGGCCAGTCGCCGGCGATGGCGAAGGCGTACAGCTTGTCATCCCAGGAGGCGACGTAGACCACGCCGTTGGCGACCGCGGGCGAGGAATAGACGTTGTCGCCGGTTGCGCCGGTCCAGAGCGGCGAGCACGAACTGCCGCCGCTACCGCAGCCGACGGCGAACGCATACAGATCGTGATCGTAGGAGCCGACGTAGACGACGCCGTTCGCGACAGCTGGCGAGGAGCTGACAAAGCTGCCGGTAGCGCCCGTCCAGAGCGGCGCGCAGGTCTTGGGGCTGCCGCCGCAGCGTGTCGACCCGGCGGCGTCGAACGCGTATAGAAGATCGTCGCCGGAACCGATGTAGACCACGCCGTCGGCAACCGCGGGCGAGGATTCGATCCAGCCGCCCGTTGTGGCAGTCCACAGCGGTGCGCAGGCCCCGCCGCCGTGGTTGCAGCCGACCGCGAACGCATACAGCTTGTTGTCCTCGTAAGACCCTACGTAGACCACGCCGTTGGCGACCGCCGGCGAGGAGACCAGCCTGCCGCCGGTGGCTCCAGTCCAGATCGGCGAGCAGGTCTTGGGACTGCCGCTGCAGCCCGTGACTCCCGCCGCGTCGAAGGCGTAGAGCTTGTCATCGTAGGAGCCGACGTAGACCACGCCGTTGGCGACCGCGGGCGAGTCCTCGATCCAGCCGCCGGTTGTGGCACTCCACAGCGGTGCGCAGGTCTTTGGAGCGCCGCTGCAGCCCGTGACGCCTGCCGCGTCGAAGGCGTAGAGCTTGTCGTTCGTGCCGCCGACGTACACGACGCCGGCAGCGATCGTGGGCGAAGACGCGATGCTGGCGCCCACCATGGAGGCGGTCCAGAGCGGCGTGCATGTCTTCGGAGTGCCGCCGCAGCCGGTCACTCCCGCCGCGTCGAAGGCGTAGAGGTTCCCCTGCCAGGACCCTATGTAGACCACGCCGTTCGCGACCGCGGGCGAGGAGTAGGAAATGGCCGTGCCGGCCGCGCCGGTCCAGAGCGGGTCACAGGCCCGGCCACCGCTGCCACAGCCGACCGCGTAGGCATACAGCTTGCCGTCTGTCGATCCGACGTAGACGACGCCACCGGCCACTGCCGGCGAGGATGTGATGGCATTCCCCGTCTTGCCCGTCCACGCCATTGCCAGCGCGCCCACGTTCGACGTGGAGATGGTGTCCTCCTGGGTGTCGTAGCCCACATGCGTCGGGCCGTCGCGGAACTGAGCCCAGTCGCCGCCGGCAGCAACGGCAGGAACGACATGTGGCTTCGTCGTGGCCGCCAACGCGGACAAGGGCATGAGGGCGACGGTCAGAGCCGCCGCCGCGCCCAACGCCAGAGCCCGGACGATCACCCGCCGCGACCGGCGGTCGGCGGAGTGGCTTCGTGAGAGTGAACGACCCGCCAGATTTCGAGCCGCGAGCGAAACGTGAGATTGCATGGGACGCGCACCTCTCCGCACCAACGCACGACGCATATCCGGTAACGAGCGATCCCGCGGCCGGTCGAGTCCCTCGGCCAGGCACCTGGACACGATCGGCTGGCTGACCCTGGTCTCTCCGGAGCACCCATCACTCGCCAGGGCCACCTTTAGCGGTCATTCTAGCCACGCCCCCAGGTGCTGCCGGCCGATTCTCGCGCCGACCTCCGCCGATCCTGACTGCGCAGCCTAGCGGCCGAAGATCTCCTGGAGCTCGAACGGCGCCGTCGACTCGAGCTGGTCGTAGCGGCAATCCGAGGGGCGCTTGTCGGGGCGCCAGCGCAGGAACGTCGTGGCGTGGCGGAAGCGGTCGCCCTGGAGGTGGTCGTAGGCGACCTCGCAGACGCGTTCGGCCCGAAGCGGCTCCCACGTCAGATCTCGGTCGCGGTTCCAGCGACTCGTGGCCCCCGGCATGCGCTGGCCCGACTCCCGCGCCGCGGCTTCCCATTCGGCCCACTCCGCCCAGGGGTGGCCGGCGAGGGCGTCCTCGCGCAGCGGCGCGAGCTCGGCCACGAGGGCCACGCGCTTCTCCGTGGTGAAGCTGGCGGTGATGCCGACGTGGTTGAGCTTGCCGGCGTCGTCGAACAGACCGAGCAAGAGCGAGCCGACCATCGTGCCCGGCCCGTTCTTATGCCAGCGGAAGCCGGCGACGACGCAGTCCGCGGTTCGGGCGTGCTTGATCTTGGCCCAGCCGCGCTTGCCCGGCTGGTAGCCGTCCGTCAGCCGCTTGGCCACTACTCCGTCCAGGCCTGCGCCCTCGAAACGGTGGAACCAATCGGTGGCGATCACCGGATCGTGCGTCGCCGGGGTCAGGTGGATCGGCGGCGCGGCGTCGCGCAGCGCGACTTCGAGCAGCTGGCGGCGTTCCCCCTGGGGGGCGGCGCGCAGATCCCGGTCGTCGAAGGCGAGCAGGTCCCAGGCAACGTAGCTGGCGGGGGTCTCCGCCGCCAGAAGCTTCACCCGCGAGGCCGCTGGGTGGATTCGCAGCAGCAGTGATTCGAAGTCGAGGCCGTCGGGGCCGGCGATGACGACTTCGCCGTCCAGGACGCAGCGCTCCGGCAGGTTGGCGCGCAGCGCCGGCGGGAGCTCGGGGAAGTAGCGGTCCAGCGGCTTGAGGTCGCGGCTCTGGATGAACACTTCGTCGCCGTCGCGGAAGACCAGGGCCCGGAAGCCGTCCCACTTGGGCTCGTACTGCCAGCCGGCTCCGGTCGGGATCTCATCGGCGAGCTTGGCCAGCATCGGCTCGATCGGCGGCTCGAACGGCAGGTTCACCCGCCGACTATAGCCGAGGGCGCCGGCGACGCAGCGATCGTTCCGGCTCGAGATCGCGATGGACTCGCCCTGTCTCGGTCGGCGGCCGCGCAAACCTGCCGAGTAGAACTACGCCCGGTTGGCGCTGAACCTGACGCCGACGGCTCCGGCGGAGCGATTGCGCGCCTGCATCGCCTCCCAGCCCGAGATCGCGACCGCCAGATGGTCTTCCGCGGTGACCACGTGGAACGACTCGTCGGTGCCGCCGTGGAGCGGCGAAACGTCCGGGGCGTAGTGCTGGCCGGGAGGCAGCGGGCCGCACTGCTTGGCCGCCCGGGCCAGACGCTCCGAATCGCACAGCGCGCCCGGAGCGACGAGCAGCTCACCCAGCAGCTCGTCGATGTCCTGGCCCAGGAGGAACACTTCCATCGTGTCCGGCATGAACAGCTCCGGGAGGGCGACGCTGCCCTGCCATCGGAACCCGAGCTGATCGCCGAAGGCCGTCTGGCCGAAAAAGAACGGGCCGCCATCCTTGGGCGTGGGGTACACCGAACGCCACCACGGCTCGGCGTTCCACTGGAGCACTTCCGGGCCCGGCAGCGCGGAGCCGGCGTCGCCGAAGACGTAGATCTCGCCGCCGCCGAACGCGCCCGCTCCGACGCGCAGCCAGAACAGCTGGAGGGCCCCGGGAACGGCGATTCCGAACCGCTCCTCGATGGACTCGGCCAGGGACACGCCGTCGACCGGACGCGATTGACCGGGTGTGGGCGGGTAGGCGTCGAGAAATGATTTGAAGGAAGCGTCGCGCTTCATTCGTGCCCCACTCAGTGACTAGCCTCCACCCGCTTCGGTCCGAAAGGTAGTCCAGACTCTACTCCCTCGGTCGCCTCAAGGGGCAACGATTGTACGTTGCCGGTGACGCGGCGAACCGCCCCCGATCGGTCGCCGGACGCGGTTGCGGCCTCATGCGGCGGCGAATATGCGAGCGCTCCGAGTCCGGACCAGCTCTTGACACGACATACATACTGGTACGCATGTCTGACCAGTCAACACGCGATCTCATCCTCGACGCCGCCCGGCGCCGGATTCTGGCCGATCCCGCAGCGCTCTCGGTCCAGGAGGTCGCGGCCGACGCGGGGGTATCGCGCCAGACCGTCCATCACTACTTCGGCGGGCTCAAGGGCCTGCGCGCCACGCTCGCGGCGGAGGGTCTGGACGCCGCCTCCCCGCAGGACGAGCCGACGCGAGACCGGCTTGTCGACGCCGGCCAGCGCCTCTTCTCGCGGCCGGGCGGCGGCCCGATCTCCATCGAGGCCATCGCCGCAGAGGCCGGGCTCACCAAGGGCGCCGTGTACCACCACTTCAGCGACCGAGCGGAGCTCCTGCGCGCGGTCGCTCGGCGGGTCAGCCCGGTCGCCGAAATGCGGGCTCAGATCGAGCCGACGATCGGGCTCGGAGCCCGTGAGGGTCTGATCGTCATCGCCCGGGCCTACTACGCGGCCATGCGCTCCCGGGCGGACCTGATACGAAACCTCGCCGCCAACTCGTCGCAGGATCCGGAGCTGGCTCGGGTCGTCATGTCCGAGGTGATCGGCCAGGGCGTGCCGATGATGCTGGCGTGGTACGGGCTTCAGGTCCAGCGCGGCAACCTGCGCCCGATGGACCCGGCGCTCTTGATCCAGGGCCTGTTCGGGCCCGTGTTCATGCTCATCGTGCTCGGCCAGACGGTCTTCGAAGGGCTGGCCGAGCTCGGAATCCATCCGGCGATCGACAACGTCGAGGCCTACGTGGACCTGCTCCTGCAGGGCGCAGCGCAACCCGATGCAACCCAGGAGGTCTCCCGATGAAGGTCACTCCGACTTCCCCGGCGCCGGCCGTCGAGGCAGTCGCGCTGCGCAAGGATTTCGGGCCGATCCACGCCGTCGACGGCATCGACATGGCCCTTACGCCGGGCCGGATCTACGGCCTGCTCGGCCCCAACGGGTCCGGCAAGACGACGCTCATCCGGCTTCTGGTCGGGCTCGCGTCGGCGACGAGCGGCACGGCCCGCGTCCTGGGGGTGGACATGCCGTCGCGCCCGAACCTGGCGCGGATCGGCTACATGACCCAGGCCGACGGCATCTACCCGGAGTTGTCCGTCTGGGAAAACCTCACCTTCTTCGCGGCGCTCTACGGCCAGACCGACAAAGCCGAACTTCTCCGAACCCTCGAGCTGGTGGAGCTCCGCGGCCGGACCGGCACGCCGGCGCAGGATCTGTCGGGTGGGATGCGGCGCCGCCTGTCCATGGCTTGTGCCCTGGCCCACCACCCGGCAGTGATCTTCCTCGACGAGCCGACCGTCGGAGTCGACCCGGCACTGCGGGTCCAGTTCTGGAACCACTTCCATCGATTGGCCGCGGACGGAGCCACGCTCGTGGTCTCCAGCCACGTCATGGACGAGGCCGACCGCTGCGACGAGCTGCTCTTCATCCGGGACGGCCACGTGCTGGCGCAGGGGACGCCGGCCGAACTGCGAGCGCGGACCGGCACCGACAACCTCGAGACCGCCTTCCTGCAGTTCGCCGGCGAAACGGCCGCCACAGCCGGCGCCGCCACGGCGACCACTCCGACGGCGAACGAGACGCCCAGATGAACCCGCTTCGAGTCGCCGCCGTCTTCCGCCGCATCGTGGCCCAGTTCCGGCGCGATCCGCGCTCGCTGGCACTGCTCTTCGTCGCCCCGCTGGCGATCATCGCCCTGCTCGGCTGGGTGCTGAGCAGCGCCCAGGCGACGTCGGCTCGCATCGCCGTCGTCGACGAGGCCAGTGGTCCAGCCGGTTCGGTCGTGGCAAACCGGCTCCAATCCGCGCTCGACGGGCAACCCGGAATCGTCCTCGACAAATCCGTGATCGACGACGCCACGGCACGCCAGGCGCTCGAGGACAAGAAGCTGGACCTGGTCGTCGTGCTGCCGGCCGACTTCAGCGCCCAGAACCGCAAGATCGAACTCCTGACGCTCGGGCTCAACCCCACCGGCGAGGCCGCGGTCATACCGGCGGTCCAGCAGGCGCTGGTCGGCGCACTGCTCGACAGCGCGGGCGCGGTCCTGCCGACCGTAGAGCGGCAGACCGTCTACGGCTCACCGGACGCGACCCAGCTCGATTCGCTGGCGCCGGTCGTGGTCGGGTTCTTCGCGTACTTCTTCGTGTTCATCCTGACGGGCATCAGCTTCCTCCGCGAACGGATCGGCGGGACGCTCGAGCGCCTGCTGGCGACGCCGGTCAGCCGGGCGGAAATCGTCCTCGGGTACAGCCTCGGGTTCGGCTTCTTCGCGACCCTGCAGGTGGCGATCGTCATGGCGTTCGTTCTGGGCCGCCTCGACGTGCCGGCGCTGGGGCCGGTACCGGCGTTCGCGATCGGCCTTGGCGTCCGCACAGCGGGCAATCCGCTCGTCGCGTACCTGCTCGTCCTGGTGCTCGGCCTCGGCGCCGTCTCGTTGGGCATCTTCCTCTCCACCTTCGCCCGGACCGAGCTGCAGATCCTGCAGTTCATCCCGATCGTGATCGTGCCCCAGGGTCTGCTCGGCGGATTCTTCTGGCCGATCGACCAGCTGCCCGCGCTGCTCCAGCCGGTCGCCCGAATCCTGCCGGTCACCTACGCCATCGACGGACTGCGCCAGGTGATGATCGCCGGCGCCGGTCTGGACTCGGCGCAGGTTCTCCTGGACCTCGGTGTTCTCGTGGCCATCGCCGCCTTCTTCGTGGTCCTGGCCGCGGGCACGATCCGAAGGGAAGTGGCGTAGGGCCGCCGCTCGTAACGCCGCGCTTCCTACACCGGCAGCCGCGCGCGGGCGCTACGCAGCCTCGCCCGAAGGCCGTGGCGGCGCGGGCCGGCGATGACCAGGGCCACAGTCCAGGCCAGGAGCGAGAGCATCACCACTCCGTACACCGGCCAGTAATTGCCGATGCGGTCGTAGCCGATGCTGCCGACGTTCATGACGATGATGCCGCCGGTCGGATACGCGACGGCGATGATGCCGAAGATCGCGCCGAAGTTGTGGCCGCCGAAGACGTCGGAGAAGGCGGCCGAACGGATGGCGATCGTCGCTCCGATGCCGAAGCCGTAGGCCACGTAGCCGGCGGCGGCCAGCGCCGGGGTCGATCCGGTGGAGAGGAATATCGCCGTCGCCCCGGCCGCGATCATGGCCGCGCATATGAGCCCGATGTAGCGCCGCCCGAAACGATCCGAGAGACCGCCGCCGGCAACCTGGCCGACCACATACGCGTAGCAGGACACGGCCAGCAGGATCGCCGCGTAGTCCGCCCCGATTCCCTGGGCCTCGACATGGCGGGGCGACAGCTGGTAGATGCCCTCGTCGATGCAGCCGATGCCGACCGCTCCGACCAGCAGTATCAGGAAGCGGCGCGTCCGCAAGGTGCGCCTCAGCGCGTCCGGGCGCGAGCGGCTGCCGGCCGGGACCGGCTCCTGCGAGGCGGCGATCACCCCCGGGCCGGAGGTCTCATGCAGGCCCGTGCCCTTTTCGCCGCCGCGCGGCGCCGGCCCGCCGGCCGGACTCGCGGCGGTCGCGGCGCCGGTGGCGCCCGTGGCCCCGGCCTCGCCCCGCGGGCTGCGGGCCGGCACGATCACGCCCGACCCGCTGGTCATGAGCCACACGAACGGCACCGCCAGCAGCGACGTGGCTGCGAACACGAGCGTCACCGAGCGCCAGCCGATCTCCGGGATCACGCCGGCCGCGATCGGCAGGATGACGGCGACGCCGATCCCGGGACCGGCATAGGCCACGCCCAGGGCCAGGCCGGCGACGCCGGCATAGCGGCGCGCGACCGCGGTGGTCGTGCCGACGAAGGTCAGCTGCAGGCCGATGGCCAGGAAGATCCCGTAGGCGGCCACGAGGAACGTCACGTCCGAAGCCTGCGATGCCAGCAGCCAGCCGAGGGCCATGAGCAGGACCCCGGCGGTGAGCAGGATCCGATCGCCTATCACGTCGAACGCGCGGCCCAGCATCGGCGAGGCCAGCGCCGAGACCACGAGGAACATCGTCCAGGGCATCTGGCCGAGTTCACGCGAGGCGTGGAACGTGGTCTCGAACTCGGGCACCAGCAGCGGGAAGCAGTACAGCGGCGCGTACCCGATGGCCCCCACGACGAAGGCGCCCAGAACCGGCAGGCTGCGGACTACGTCCTTGCGGGAGGCGCGCATGCTCGGCACGGCGTCATCGTACGTGTCGCCCGAAAGGACCGCATGGGCGGGGCAGGCCACCGCCGCCGGCAGGCGCTGGTGCCACCCGGCCGACCGCGGCCAGAGCCGGCCGCTCGAGTCGCCTCAGGCGGCCAGTCGATCGCTCGGTTCTAGCTCTCGGTCGAAGGCTTGGCCTCGGCGCCCGGGGCCGCTTCCTCGACGGCTTCCGGCGCGACCTCGGCCACGGCGACTTCCTCGACGGCACGCTGCGGGATGACCTTGGCCACGACTTCGTCCGGGTCGGCCAACAGGGTCACGCCGGCAGGCATGACCACGTCGCGCAGGTGGATGGCAACATCGAAGTCGACCAGCGGCTCCACGGAGATCTCGAAAGCTTCGGGCAGGTTCTCCGGCAGGGCCCGGACGCGGACGCGGTCCACGGTGTGGAGGAGAGTGCCGCCGAGCTTGGTGGCCGCGTACGCCTCTCCGGTCGTGCGGAGCGGAACCTCGACCGTGACTTCCTCGCCCGACTTGAGGGCGAAGAGATCGACGTGGAGCAGGTGCCGCGTGCGCGGGTCGATGTGGATGCCGTGGACCATGACCCGCTGCTTTTCCTTGCCGCCGTCGATCTCGAGCGAGATGATCGAGTTCGAGTGGATGGTCTTGCGCAGGTGGTCGAACTCGTGGGCGTCCAGAGTCACGTTGATCGAAGCCAGGCCGTGGCCGAAGACGACGGCGGGGATCTTGCCGTCATTGCGCAGATGCGCGACCGCCTTGCCGGTTTCGGTCCGGCTCGTGGCGGTCAGGACTGTCATCGTGGGGCTCACTGGCTGGATCCTCCTGCGCGGTTCGATCGACACGCGGCCGAAAGAACCGGTCGCGAGGGTTTCGTCTGGTTGAGCCGCGGCGGAGCGCGACCTCGACTGCGGAGCCTACCACGCGCAGCCGCCCGGATCGATTCTTTCGCGCGCGCGAGGGCGGCTCGGCGGCCAAACGGCCGTCTCCGCCCGCGGATCGTGCGTCACGCCGGCAGCGGCGCCACGATCGGCCGGAGAGTGGGAAACTACGTGCGCTCAGGCGTCCGTCGCCCGCCACGCTCGGCGGCCGCCCCATCCGGTGCAGCGAAGGTGCGGCCGGCTTCGAAATCATGATCAACATCTTCGTGAGCCTCGCTGCCATCCTGGCCGTCCTGGTCGGTCAGACCTCGACCCCGACGCGGGCGACGTACGTCACGAATCTGTACATCCCGCACTCGGTGCGCTTCCAGAATCCCGACGAGACGGCCTGCACCGCCGACTCGACGCTGATCATGCTCAACCTGATAGCGCTCAACTCCAGCTACCAGTGGGCAAGCGTCGGCCCGGACGCCGCGCCCGCGCCGGCATTCGCGTGGAAGACGACGCTGAGCTTCAAGGCGCAGGAGTCGATCCTGAGCTGGGAGCGCTCGCACCAGGACGAGCCGGCATACAAGCCCGGGGCAGACGTGGCCGGCTGGCGCAACGCCATCAACTTCTACGGCTGGGGCAGCATCACCGCCGGCGTCTACGCCGATCTCGCCTACCCGACCTTCGCCGAGGCGGCGTTCGCCACGGTCAGGTTGATTGCGATGACCGGCATGCCCGTCGGCCTTCTCGCCTGGTACGGCAGCCACGCCCAGGTCATCACCGGCTATTCGGTCACCGGCGACGACCCCCGGACCGGTTCGACCAACTTCAAGATCAACGGCATCTACATGACCGACCCGCTGATGGAGCGTCACCACCTGGACTACTACGTCACGTACCAGCAGTGGAAGTCAGGGCCGCTCGAGGTGCGCTTCGCGCCCTACCTCCAGACCGATTCCGTCTACATGGACCCCATCGATCACAAGGTCGGCAAGCGGGTATGGCTGAACAAGTTCGTGATCATCGGCCCGACGTCGGTCGGGTAGCCGCGCGAGGCGCGAGCGTTCCGCTGTTCGCGCTCTGGGTCTCCGCCCCGCGCGAGGTGTAGATTCCGGCTCGTGGCTGCCACCATCTTGATCGTCGAGGACGAATACGCCGTCGCCCGAGGCATCCAGTACGCGTTGCAACAGGAGGGCTACCAGGTAGCGGTTGCGCGCTCGGGCGAGGAGGGGCTGGAATTCGCCATGCGCGATGCGCCGGATCTGGTCGTCCTGGACGTGCGCCTGCCCGGCATCGACGGCTTCGAGGTCCTGCGCCGGATGCGGATGAACGGCTCGAAAGCGCCGGTCCTGATCCTCACGGCCCGCGACGAGGAAATGGACAAGGTCATCGGGCTGGAGCTGGGAGCGGACGACTACGTGACCAAGCCCTTCGGCCTGCGCGAGTTGATGAGCCGCATCAAGGCCCTCCTGCGCCGCGCCTACGGCGATCTGTCGGACGCGGGCGGCGGTCGGATGCTGCGGCACGGCGATCTCCTGATCGACCTGGAACGGCGCCGCGTTCAGCGGGGAGAGCGACGCATCGCGTTGACGGCGACGGAGTTCGAGATCCTGCGCCACCTCGCCAGCCGCCCCGGACGGGTCTACTCACGGCGCGAGCTGCTGGAGTTGATCCGCGACTACGAGGCCCTGGACCAGGACGAGAAGACGATCAACGTCCACATCAGCCACCTGCGGGAGAAGCTCGAGGACGACCCGTCGAGTCCGAAGTTCGTGCTGACGGTGCGGGGCGCGGGGTACGCCTTCGCTGAGCGCTGAGGCGACGACGATGAGCCCGAAGCGACCGACCGGGCCGGGCGCCGTCGAATCGAGCGCCGTCTCCGCCCCGAATGGCCCGGCGGTCGACGACACGGACGAGGAGGAGAGCGGCACCGAGGCACCGCGCGGCCGCTGGAGTCGGCGATCCATTCACATCCCCCTGCCGCTGCCTCGAACCTTCCAGGGACGTCTGTCGCTCGCGTTCGTGATCGTATTCGCCGTCGCCGTCGGGATCGTGTCCGGAGTGACGCTCTTCGTTCTCGACCGCGACCTGCGCCAGCAGGACGAGGTCAGCCTGGAGGCCCGAGCCAATGCCGTGGCGGCGGTGCTGGGCGTCCAGGCGGAGGACATCGCGTCCCGGGACACCGAGAACCAGACCGTCGTCTCGGCCGGCGGCGGCCTCAACGACAGCGTCCGGGCCGCGTTCGGAGCCACGCTTTCCGAGTACGCCAACGAAGTGGCGCTGGCAGACCTGAGGGTGCGCTTCGGGATCGAGTCCGAGACCTCCACCGGACCGGTGTTCATCGCCGCGAGCGACCCCTCGACGTTCTACGCCCAGCTGACGGTCCAGCCGGGCCGCGGCCAGACCCGCGACTCCATCAGCTACTCGAAGGTGTTCGAGTTCGACGACCCCGCCGGCGTGAAGCCGCCGTGGTATCTGGAGGTCAGCCTTTCGGGCCCGTATACGAGCCGCGAGAGCACGATCGCGGTGGTGGTCGGCTTTCTGACCCTCTCGTCGATCCTGGCCCTGAGCCTCGCCGTCGTCGTCGCGTCACTCCTGGCCAGGCGGTTCACGGCGCCGCTGCGGCGTCTGACGGAAGCGGCCCGCGCCCTGGCGGAAGGCGACCTCGACCGCCGCGTCCCGGCCGACCGGGCCCGAACCGGCGCCGCGGAGATCACGGAGCTGTCGCGCCAGTTCAACGCCATGGCTGCCCAGGTCCAGGAGACGATGGACGTCATCGTCCGCGACCGCGACCGCAGCCGGGAGTTCCTGGCCGACGTTTCGCACGAGTTGCGAACTCCCCTCGCGGCGCTGCGAACCTTCAACGAGCTGCTCCGCGAGAAGGCCGGCGAGGACCCGGCCGCCCGTGCCGAATTCCTCGAGTCGAGCGCCCAGCAGCTCGAACGGCTCGACTGGCTGGCTCAGAACCTGCTCGAGCTCTCGAAGCTCGACTCCGGCCTGGTGCGCCTGGACCTGCGGCCGGACGATCTGCGGGCCACGGTCCTGTCCGCCGCGGAGCAGGCCGAAGCCGCCGCCCGTCGCCGCGGCGTCAGCCTCTCCACCGAGCTGCCCGAAGGGGCACTCGTCGTCCGCCACGATCCGCCGCGCATTGGCCAGGTGGTGAGCAACCTCGTCGGCAACGCCCTCAAGTTCACGCCGCGCGGCGGTTCGGTCACGGTCAAGCTGGAACCGCGCCGGCTCGGCGGGGCACGGATCCAGGTCATCGACACCGGGGTCGGCATCGACGCCACGGAATTGCCCCACATCTTCGACCGCTTCTACCGCGGCGCCCGGGCAAGCGAAGCGCGAAGCAGCGGCAGCGGACTCGGGCTGGCCATTGCGCGCTCGATCGTGGAGATGCATGCGGGCCGGATCGCGGTCGAGAGCCGCGTCGGATCCGGGTCCACGTTCACGGTCACTCTGCCGGCGGATCCGCGCACGCCGGCCGAACGAGCCGCAGCGGCCGCCGCCGAGGGACCGGCCGGCGGCAAGCCCGGCAAGTCGGACAGGTCGGGGAAGCCGGCCGGAGCGGAGGGCCACGCCGCGGCCGCGGCCGGTGGCGCTGCAAGAGGCTCGGCCGCGGCCGCTTCGTCGGTCGTTCGGAACGGGGCAAATCCGTCGCCGCCCGCCTCGTCGCCCGCTTCGGGCGCCCCAAAGCCCTCTTCTCGAGGCCGCTAGCCGCTTGGTGGCGGATTCTTCACCGTCCCCAGGCTGGAATGTGAACCGCGAGAGGGCATGCTGGCGCCGTCGCTTGGGCACAGGCGGTAGATGTGCCGCGCGACGCGTCGCCGGCCTCAGCCCTGTCACCGTCACGCCCGGCATCAGATTCGAAAGCGCCACATGACCGAAGCCCACCACTACGAGCCCGTGCCGGAGCAGCGTCCGCCCTGGCGGGCCGGCTTCCAGCCCGACGGTTCGACGCCGGAGCGCTGGTTCGAGCCCGCGCCCCTGGAGGCGCCGGCCGCAGATCGAGCCGCCCCGAGCCGGCGTCTGGTCCTGGCCCTCCTGGCGACTTCGCTGGTCGGCGCGGTCGTAGGCGGCGGCGCGACGTTCGTGGCGCTCGACGAGACGGGCGCCCTGAAGGCTCCCGTCGCCGCGGCCACGCTCGCGATGAACGTTTCGGTCCAGTCCGAGTCCGGCGCGATCATCCAGGCCGTCGCGAACGTCGGCCCCTCCGTCGTCACCATCGTCACCCAGTTGACCGCCGGCCAGACCACAGGCTCCGGCATCGTCTACGACGCCGCGGGCTGGATCCTGACCAACAAGCACGTGGTGGACGGCGCGACCGGCATCAACGTCCAGCTCAAGGACGGCCGCAACTTCAAGGGCAGCCTGTACGGCGAGGACACGCTGACGGACCTCGCGATCGTAAAGATCACCGGGGCCACAGGTCTCTCGCCCGCGCCGATGGGGACCTCGTCGGGGCTGCAAGTGGGCCAGCTGACGATCGCGATCGGGAGTCCGCTCGGCGCCGACTACGCCAACAGCGTCAGCTCCGGCATCGTCTCGGCGCTCGGTCGGGATATCACAGTGGCCAGCGGCAGCTCCAGCTCCGGTGGCAGCCTCGCCATGAGCGGCATGATCCAGACCGACGCCGCGATCAGCGCCGGCAACAGCGGCGGGCCGCTGGTCGACGACACCGGTCGGGTGATCGGCGTAACCACGACACAGGCGGACACGGCGCAGGGCATCGGCTTCGCCATCCCGATCGACATCGCCAAGCCGATCATGCAGCAGGCGCTGGCGGGCACGAAGCTCTCGCGGCCGTTCATCGGCATCAGCTACGTCGCCATCGACGCGAGCGTCGCCACCAAGTACAACCTCCCCCTGGACCACGGCGCGTGGGTCCACAAGGAAGACACGAGCGGCAACTCGATCGACGCAGTGACGGCCGACGGGCCGGCCGATCACGCGGGCATCAAGAGCGGCGACATCGTTGTCGCGATCGAGGGGCAGGCCATCGACGCGACCCATCCGCTCGAGGAGTTGCTCGTCCAGTACGCCCCCGGCAGAACGGTCAGCATGGAGCTGTATCGCGGCGGCCAGTACTTGACGGTCCAGGTCACGCTGGGAACGCGCCCGGACTCCACGAGCTAGGTCCGCCGCGGGCCCGAGGCGGTTCAGCGTTCGCGGCGGCGCGTGATCTCGACGGCGGCGTGGTCGAACCGGCCGGGAAGCGGCGCCTGAGGCTTGCGGATACGGACCACCACTTCAGTGGCTCCCGCGGGCGCCGAGCGCTCCAGCACCTCCGCCGCGATCGACTCGGCCAGCGTCTCGATCAGCTGGCGGCTCCGGCCCTCGACGACCGAACGGCAGATCTCGAATACGTCGCGGTAGTCGACCGTTCGCGACAGGTCGTCGGCCAGCCCGGCCGGCCGGGTGTCCAGGTGGACCTCGACGTCGACTTCGAACGGCTGGGAGGTCGACCGTTCGGCTTCACCCACGCCATGCCTGCCGTCGAAGATCATGTTCGTCAGGACGATTCGATCGGTCACTGGACAACTCCTCGAACTATGGCGTCGCTCATGCGAGCGGCCCGAACGTTGGCCAGGACGTCGTGGACGCGGATCATGTCCACGCCTCCGGCAATGCCGAGCGCGGTTGTGGCGAGCGTGGCCTCCAAACGCTCCTCCGGCGGGACTCCGCCGAGGACGCGGCCCAGGGTCGACTTGCGCGAGGTGCCCAGAAGGACGGGGAAGCCGAGCTCGCGCAGCTCGGGCAGGTGGCGCATGACCTCGAGATTGTGCTCCGGCGTCTTGCCGAAGCCGAAGCCCGGGTCGACGATCAGGTTCTCGCGCGCGACGCCGGCCCTCCGGGCCCTGTCGAGTGCCGCGCGCAGATCGGCCAGGAGCTCGGCCACGAAGTCGGCGTACTGGGCGGTCTCGCGAT
>Ga0265316_10002194_pt1 | contig 20512 bp, 18 predicted proteins | sample 4522metaG_FD_202092 | JGI IMG/M metagenome (GOLD analysis project Ga0265316, IMG submission 202092) | Rhizosphere microbial communities from Carex aquatilis grown in University of Washington, Seatle, WA, United States - 4-5-22 metaG | ecosystem: Host-associated > Plants > Roots > Rhizosphere >... | reverse complement strand
GGCGCCGCATCCCGCCCAGAACGTCCCAGCCTCGCGGCAGCCATGTTGATGGACATAGTGGTGCAGCAGGTTCTTGTACAGGCTGGCCGCACTGCGCGCGGGGGGATCGTCGTCGTAGCAGCCAAACAGCGCCGCCACGTCGGGGTTGGCCGCCAGAACCGATTCCATGCCCGCCAGTGCATCGGCATGGACCACGACGTCGGCATCGATGAAGACCAACACGTCTCCCGTCGCTCTTTCGGCCCCACGGTTGCGCGCATGCGCTGGACCACGCGGGCCAGCCAACGTCGTCACCACCCGCGACCCCAGCTCCGCCGCGTGCGCAGCCGAAGCGTCGGTTGATCCATCGTCAACCACGATGATCTCATCGGCCGGACGAGTCGAGGCCGCCAGCCCCTGCAGGCACCGCCGCAGATCCTCGCCGCCGTTGTGAACCGGAACGATGACCGAGATCCGCATCGACTGCCTTCGGTCTGTCGCCGCTGGCATCACGACACGTCACCGCCCGATGTCCCGAAGGCTGGCCGGCGCGCGCCCGCCACCGCTCGCCACATGACGGAGATCTCGCTCAGGGTCACCAGACGAAGCAGGAAGAGCAGCCCGATGTAGACCACGACCGCGGTGCCGAACAAGGCGGCGTCGACCGCGGGCGAAAATCGCAACATCCCGAGAGGCAGGAAGACCGCTCCCAACCCCACCACCCAAGCCCACCGGCGCAACGAATATCCGACCGCCCGCCGCATGCGCCAGGTCAGAAAACACGCCTGCGCAACCACCGCGCCCAGCAAAGCCAGGCTTGCGCCCAAACTACCCCAGCGTCCAACGACCAACAGCCCCAGCACCCAGAAGGTTCCAAGTCGCAACCCCGCTGCAGTCAGGACCGCGGCTGGCCGGTCATGCGTCAACGCCATCAAATTGGCCACACAGCTCAGGGACCAGGCCACTAGGCCGATGGCCAAGGGGACAAGGTTGGCTGCCACGGGCCGATACACGCCACCCAGCACCAAGGGCACCACATCGCGGCCGACCAGAACGGCCGCCAGCACGATTATCACGCTGGCCAGGGTCAGCCACTTCAACAAGCGCTCGACCCACAAACAAACCGCCACCCCGTCCCCCTCCAGGCGCAGCATGGTGAGCAGCGGGGCAAACGAAAACGCAATCTGCGAAAGCCCTATCGCTGCCATCAGATACACCGAGTAGGCCAGGCCGAAGAAACCGACCTGCGCATAGTCGCCGCACAAGGCGCGCACCATGGCCGCCCCGCTGCGCTCGAACGCCGCCATGACCAGATCGCCGACGTAGAAAATCAATCCGACGCGCAGGATCGGCGCCAGGCCAGCCACGTCAAGCCGAATCGTCGCCCAGCTCAGGTACGTCCGCACCCCGACAAGCCCCACCATGAACACCACCAGCTCGCTGAGCAGGACGCCCAGTGCGGCGCCACGCAACCCGCCTAGAAGGTAGCCAGGCAGCATGAAGGCCAAGGTGCCAACCTGCCGCAGAATATCCGCGACACCCCCGCGCGCCGCCTGGTTCAGCCCGAGAAAGAGCGAAAAGAACAACCCGCTCGGCGCCCGCAACACAACCGTCCCGGCGAGAATGACCATAGTCACGGCATCCAGATCGCGCAGCCACGCTGTGGTGACGATCAGGTACGCCCCAGCGGCCAGCAGGCCCGCCACCACGCGAACAGCCAGCAGGCGGCCAAGAAGGGCGCGCAGGCCATCCCGATCGCCGGTCTGCTCGAACTGCGGGACGTGGCGACCGATGACCTGGGCGAAACCCAGGTTGGCCATCAGGGTGAACAAGAAGCTCAGCGCCACCACCAGAGCCACCTGCCCATAGCCCGTCGGTCCCATCAGGCGCGGAACCACCGCCGCCGTCACGACCCCACCCGCCACCATGAAGCCGCGCAGCACCAAGAGCAAGCCCACGTTGCGAATCGCGGTCTGCTCGCGCGCAATCATGGGCCTTGGCACAGCGATCCCGCCAGGTCCAGACCCTCGCGAATCACCGCATCGAGGTTGAGGTAGCGAAACGTCCCGGTTCGACCGAGGAGGTGCAGCGTGGGCCAACGCGAGACCGCCGAACTGACGCGAGAGCAGTGTTCAGCGTAGCCCACACGGTAAATCGGATAGGCATGCGACGCGCGCAGCAGCCACGCCTCGCGCACCCGGCTGCGCGGCAGAAAACCCAGCCGATCCAGATCCGCCAGCACCGGGTCGATCACATCTTGGTCAGACCGGCGCCACACTTCGTCGCCCTCGGAACAGAAGATCTCCACGCACAAGGAAGTCTTGCCCTCGGGAACCATGCGCGGGCTCCAGTTGCCGGGCTCGTGCGTCCGCCCGAACACCAGATGACGATCCGGGAAATAGGTCCAGGTATCATCGCTGACCCGCGGACCATCCACCGCAAGAAACACGCAGGCCAGGCTGCGGTAGGGCAGCCCCGCGGCCAATGCGCTCGATTCCACCTTGGGAATGGGCAACATGCCCAGCAGCCCTTCGAGGGGAAGCGTGGACACCAGCCTACCGCCAGTGACCACTTCCTCGCCCTTTGCCCCGCGAAAATACACCCGCCAGCCGCCCGAGGCGCCCTCCGGCTCCACACGGGTCACGCGGCTGCCGAGACGAATCGTCGTCAGGCCGGTCTGCTGCGCCTTTTCCGCCATGCGGTCAGGCAGAACACCGATACCGAGAGGCGGATACAGGAACTGCGAGACCAAGGTGGACGGGGCGGGCGACCGGCGCAGCAGGCCGCCCACGACGGCGGCACTCAAGCTGGGCAAGCGAATCCGCTGAGCCGCCCAGTCGGCCGAAAGCTCGGCGCAAGGAAAGCCCCAGACCTTCTCGGTGTAGGGCCGAAAGTAGATGTTGTACAGCGAGCGCCCAAATCGCCTGACGATCCAGTCTTCAAACGAAACATCGGGGCGCTTGCGCAGGCGAGCGATCGTCGCCCACAGATAGCTTGTCAGGATGCGCGTAGCCTGCCAGGGATTGAACGCAGCCAGGGCGTTGGGAAAACGTATCGGGTAGTCAACGTAGCGCCCTTCCAGCCGGATGCGGCTACGCCGGGGCACCTCGCGCACATCGCCATCCAACACGTCGAGCACCCACTGCGTGATTTCGGGCCAGCGGCTGTGGAAACGGTGGCCGCCAATGTCAAAGCGGAACTCCCCGAAACGCAAGGTGCGGGCCAAGCCACCGACCTGATCCTCGCTTTCCAGCACCAGAACCCGTCGGCCGCGCCTGCTCGCTTCCAGCGCAAAGGTCAGGCCCGCCACTCCTCCACCGAGGATGACGAAGTCGTTGTTGTTTTCAGATGGCAAGCTTGGAGCGCTCCCTAGACATCGTGACCGGACATGCCACGGGTGGCCCAACTTCACTTGTTGCCACGCCGCCGTCAAGTGCCAGATGTGGAGTTGTCCAGATTCGGAGTCGTGGGCTGGAACGGGGTCGGAGACGGCGCCGGCCGCCGACTCCGGTCCCCACGCTCCGCTGCGTCTCTTGCTGATCGGCGCGGGTCTTGCTAGGTCCCCAAGTCATGGCAGCCATCGACTCTCTGCTCGCTCTCGTGGAAGCGCAAAAGGCGACTGGTCTTGTACTGCGGGCACGCGAGCCGCCGGTGCTCAGCGGGGCACAGGGCCGCGGACTCACCATGCCCCCGCTTGGTGCCGAAGTGCTTGAGACCTTTGCGGCCGAGGTGCTTGCGCCGGACGAGCTTGCGCGCCTGCGCGCCTCGGGCGCGTGTGACGTCGTCTACCACTCCGAGCGCCACGGGGCCTTCGCTGTGGAGGCGCGCCTCCATGCTGACAAACTGTCGCTCAAGCTGCGCCGCACGGCTGCCGTTCCTGCCAAACCCACGCCACCCGCACCGGCCGGCCCGCGCGTTGAAGCCAACATTGCGCTTGAACCCGTGGCGCAAGCTCCCAGCGCTTCGATCTCGGGAACCTTGGCCGCGGCGTCTTCCCGCCTGGCCGGGCTGATTGCCCACGCTGCGGACGGAACCGCGTCCGACGTCATCGTGTCCGCTGGGCAACCCTTGTGGGTCCGTACGGCCGACGGGTTCGCAGGATCGGGGGCCACGGTCGACCAACAGGAAATCGCAGCCTTCGTTGACTCGCTTCTCGATCCACGGCGCCGTCGTTGTCTCGACGAGAGCGGCAGTGTGGATCTGGCTTGGCAAACACCGGCCGTCGACGCAGAAGGACCGCAGCGGATGAGGGTCAACGTGTTCAGGCAGGCCCACGGCCTGGCCATGGCCCTGCGGCCGGTGAACCGCCGCGCTCCCACCCTCGCCGAATTGAACCTGCCCGAGAGCATCGGTGCCCTCGGAAATCTGCCCGGCGGCATGGTGCTGGTCGTGGGCACCACCGGCTCCGGCAAGTCGACCACCCTCGGTGCCATCGTGGAACTGGTGAACCGCACCCGCGCCCGCCACGTCATCACCTTGGAAGATCCAGTCGAATTCGTCTACCAGCCACGGCGCTGCCTGATCCATCAGCGCGAGGTCGGCACCCACGTGGAAAGCTTCGCCACCGGTCTACGCGCAGCCCTGCGCGAATGTCCTGACATCATCTTGGTGGGTGAAATGCGCGATCGCGAGACGGTGGCCATGGCGTTGACCGCGGCCGAGACCGGTCACCTGGTGCTTTCAACCCTGCACAGCGGAAGCGCACCCATGGCCATCGACCGCATCGTGGACATCTTTCCTGAATACCAACAAGCGCAAGTCAGGTTGCAAATCTCGGGATCGCTGCGTGCAGTGGTCACCCAGCGCCTGCTGCCAGGCGTTTTGCCTGGCACCCGCTATCCCGCGCTCGAAATCCTGATGGTCAACTACGCGGTCGGGGCGCTGATCCGCGAGGGCAAGACCCACCAGTTGGCCACGCAGATCCAGACCGGACGCGACGATGGCATGGTTGCGCTCGATTCGTCGCTGCTCGATCTGGCCCGCGGCGGATTGGTGAGTCGCGAGGTCGCGGCGGCTGCAGCCCGTGATCCGGTCGAGCTGCAGCACCGACTGCGCGAACCGCGCTGACACTTTCGCAGTTCGCGCCGGGCTTTACTGAGCCACCACGATTTCGACGCGGCGGTTCTTGAGCTTGGCGGCCCGGCCCAAGCTGGGCACGCGCGGTTTGCTCGATCCCATGCCTTCGGCCGCCACATGGTCCTTGGGCACGCCCTGCTGGCTGATGTAGTCCGCGATCACCTGAGCCTGTTGGTTGGTCAGCTCCAGCGCCTTGGCCGGAGGCAGGCCGTTGTCGGTGTGGGTCTCGACACGAATCTGCCGAATTTCAGGGTGATTGATCAGGAGATCAATCACCTCGTCGAGGACGCGGGCTGCGCCGGGTGCGAACTCGGCGGTGACCTTGTTGCCCTTGGACTTGAAGGCGATGGGTTGGCGCAACGTGATCTTTCCATCCTTGTAGACCACGCCTGGAATCGCGGGCCGCGTGTGCATGGTCACGTTGAGCGAATTCTCCGCCCCTTCCTTCACCGTGACGGACATCTCACGGTTCAAGTACTGGTCGGCCTCCACGCGAACTGTGTATTGACCTGCCTGAACTCCGACCGACAGATTTCCAGACTCGTCAGACTTGGTCTCGGCGATCTGCGGGCCAGCCAGCTTGATCGTCGCGACCACGGCCTTGCCTGAGTCCTCGGTCACACGGCCGGTGATCTTGGCCGCTGGCGCTCGCGGGGTCATCGTCACAACGATGTTGGCCGTCTGACCAGCCACAACCTCGACCCTGGCGGTCGCATTGTCGTAGTTGGAGGCCACCACGACCAATTCCACCAGGCCGGGGTCAAGCGGCACACTCTGGAAAGTCCCGTCCACCTCGGCGAGGACGCGCGCGTGCGAGCGCCCGGTCACGCCAACCACCGCGCCCTCCACCGGCGTGCCCACCGTGCTGACCACCCGACCTGCCACGAGGCCTTCCTTTGCCGGCGCCGCGACGATCTTTTCGACGGGAACCTTGCGCGTCACAACCCGCGCCACGGTGTCGAGAGGGTAGCCGATGCCAAACAGGAAGTTCCACGGCGCCAAGGGCGGGCCGTAGGGATAGCCGACCGCCTGCATTTCGAGATCGATACCCACCATCAGGGTCAGGCTGTGCGCCACCTGAGCCTGCAAGCCCAAGGTCAACCACATCTGACTCTTGTTGTTCCGACAGCTCACGGTCGCGGACGAATTGCAGCTCGGGCCGTAGGCGGCGAAGGCGGGGTCGGCGCCGGCCGTGATGTACTCGAAATGGTATTCAAGCATGGGGCGCAACGAGAACCCATCGGCCAAGTCGGCCAGCGGGGCATCAAGACCAAGGGCTAGCCGAAAGCGATCCTTGCCCAGGCCGTACGCGAAGGAAGAAACGTAGCGCGAGTAAAGCGATGTGTTCGGGCTGTACTGGGGGGTGTTGTAGGAGTTGTCGAAAAACATGCCCAGGTTCAGGTGAGCGCGCAGAGGCAGCTTGGGCTCCAAAGCCTGGAAATTCCAACTCGCCAGAGCATTGATCCACACCGAGGTCGAATCCCCACTGAACATCAGTCCGTTGACCGACGACATGAAACGCACGCCCAACTCACCGCCGAAGCTGAAGCCGTTCGGCAGACCGTAGGCCAGCTTGGTTCCGAAGATCAGATCGCCGAACGCCTTGATGATCTCGGGATCGGTTCGGTCACCCTCGGAAACGCACTTGTCGGTTCGACTCGACAGGCACCGCGTGTTCTTGTTGCCCGAGGCCAGGACAGCGCCGAAGATCTCCATGAAATCGAGAGGCGTCAGCCCGAAGGTGAGCGCGCCCTGGAAACGGGTATTCGTGTCCCCTCCATTCTGGAGGTTGTCGGCCTCAATCAACATCTTGTTGGTCTTGAAATATTCGCCGTGCAGACCGAGCCGGAGCTGCCAAAGCCGCCCGACCTCGGCCGATCCCATGTGCAGAAGCCCTACTGACCCGGCCAGGGAGTTCTGCGGGACGAAGCCGCGCGGTCGATCATCCGTGTCTCCAGCGGTGGCCGCAGGGGCGCCGGCGGCGGCGCTCGGTTCCGCGACGACGGCCGGAACAGGCGCTGGCGCTGCCATGGGTTCGGGTGCCGCCACTGGCGCTGGTCCCGCCACGGGCGCTGGTGCGCCAGCGGGCGGCCATGCTGAGGGGGCTGCAGCAGGCGCTATCTGCGCGCTCGCTGTCGACGAAAGCGAAGCAACAATGCCAAGGACAACGATCCGCGTGATACGCATGATTGATGGCTCCAAAATGGGGAAAAACGACGTGCATGTTAGACGTCCTTGCTCCTCGACGCAATCAACCTTTCGAGCAAAGTCGCTTAGCTAGTTGTTTTCCAGCCGCGTCCATGCGAGGAACTCACCAGGAAGAAAAATGAGTTCAGCCCTGGACAATCTGACCGAGGAGATTCGAGAAGTCGCCCTGCTGGTTCACTCGGCCCAAGAGCGCACTGAAGAGCGCGACGTGGTGACCTCCGCCCATTTGGCCGTCGAGCGCCTATCGCAGAACTATCGTACGCTCTGCGAGTCCCTGCCGGAAGGCGAGCGCATGTCGGTCGAGCGAAAGCTTGGCCGGCGGGTCACTGACCTGCGTCGCTTGGCCTCGTTGTTGCCCCGCATCGGCGGCATTGCCACCGGCCCCACCGGGGATCGCCACGGCTCCGGTCCCTCGGAGGTCGAGGAGCGCCGAATCACCGGCGTTTCCTGGCGCAGCGACCGTCGAGTCGATGGCGCTGCCGCGGGCGCTTTCCATGTGGGCGGTGACGTCGACGCCTGGTGTGGTCCCTGCGACGGACTGACCACCCACAACATCGTGGCCATGGTCGGAACCGAGCCCAAGCAGGTCGTCTGCCAAGCGTGCGGCAACCGACACAACTTTCGTACCACACCCACGCGCAAGGCTTCCGCATCCGAGGATTCCGCGGCCGCGGCTTCACCCCAGGAAACCGAGGTCGAGCGCAAGGCCGAGCGAAAGGCGGAGGAACTGCGTGCTCTCGGCCGTGAGCTGGCTGACGTTGTCGACGTGCGCACCTTCAATCCCCGCGAGCGCTACAAAGTTGGCGAGGTCATCTGGCACCACGAATTTGGTCGCGGCAAGGTGGAGACTGTCCTGCGCTCAAGCATGCTGGTTCGCTTCGCCAGTGGTGGAATGAAGTCCGTGATGCTCGGGTAGACGAGCTGCCCCAAAACCTGCCTGGAGAGCCCGGATTGCCCAGGCCAAATCTGCTGCAAGTCAGCGCTCACGCGCCTGCCCCAGGCGACGACGACCTTCTTGGTCGGCCCCCGCTGCGCCGGGACGCCCTACTACAGCAGCTGTGCCTCGTATGCGTCCTCAGTGACCACCTGCAGTGGCGTTCCCGGCTGCACCGCCAGCCCGGTCACCGGGGCCTGCCTGGGAACCCCCTATTCTTGTAGCGACAACTACAGCTCGACCACCTGCTCGACCCAGCCCGGTTGTTCGTGGTCAACGACCGGTGGTTGCTCGGGAACGGCCTACACCTGCTCTTCCCGCACTAGCTCCACAACCTGTGCGGCGCAGCCCGGCTGCACCTGGGCCGCCTCCACGCCCACCGGCTGTATAGGAACGGCGGTTTCGTGCAGCTCCCACACCTTATCCACGAGCTGCGCCTCGCACACCGGCTGCGCGTGGTCCCCGTCAGCGTCTGCGTGCTCGGGAATCGCCTATTCCTGCAGTTCCCACTACAACACCACCAGTTGCGAGGCCCAGTCAGGTTGCGCCTGGAACGCCACCGTCCCAGCGTCGTGCTCGGGAACGGCCTCGCCCTGCAGCTACCACACCAGCACCACCACATGCGCCGCCCAGCCGGGCTGCACCTGGACGACGCCAACAGCTGCTACGTGCAGCGGAATTCCCTATTCATGCAGCTCACACTATTCCGCCCTGACCTGCCTGCCCCAGCCGGGCTGCGTTTGGGATTCAGTCAATGTCTTGTGCACCGGCATCGCCACGCCTTGTAGCAGTCTGACCGCAACCGCCTGCTCTGGCGCTGGCGGCTGCTCCACGTCGACTGCGAGCTCATGCACCGGTACGCCGAGCCCATGCTCGGCCGCGACCACCAGCGCCACCTGCCTATACGCCAACAACTGCACATGGCTGGCGGGATCGGGAACCTGCTCTGGCACGGCGACCTCTTGTTCCGGCAGCGTTTCTTCCGCAACTTGCCTGTACGCCAATGGATGCACGTGGTCGTCTGGCGCCGGGACTTGCGGCGGCACCGGGGCCGCGTGTTCCGACAACACCAGCAGCCTCAATTGCCTGTACGCCAACGGGTGTAGCTGGTCGACGGGCTCCGGAACCTGCACCGGTACGGCGACTCCCTGTTCCGTCAACACAAGCAGCACGACTTGCGCCACCGGGGGCTCTGCGTGCTACTGGAATAGCTCAAGCGCCTGCCTCGGCACGCCCACACCGTGCAGTGCAAATACCACCAGCGCCTCTTGCATGTATCCATGCTCCTGGTCGTCCGGAACAACCACCTGCAGCGGATCGCCAACCCCGTGCAGCCAGCTCTCCGCAATCAACTGTTCCAAGGTCTCGGGCTGCACGACGACCACGACCTGGTAGCGGAATTCGCGCAGGCCGGAGTCTAGACACACTCACCACCGACTCCGGCCGCGGGTTTGTTCAGACTTGTTCGTCCACCTGCCGGAGAAACTGTTGCAAGAGGCCGTCGACCATGAGGTTGCGACCGGCTTGGTCGTAGCGACCAGCGCGATAGCCGCCTTGGATTTCCTCGAAGCGAGTCCGCGTCTCGCTGACCACGGTTCGATACGGCTGGATCTTGCCGGTGACTTCCTTCTGGTGCTTCCCCAGATAGGCAATCGCCGAGCCGAGAGCAGCAACGCCCACGATCACGCCGAGCGGGCCGGCCAAAAAATAGCGCCAGGCCAGGCGCAATCCGACCACGCTGGCCGCACCGATGGCTGCCTTCTTCAATCCCGTGCCGTCCACCACCGAGTCTTTGGCCATGGACGCCATCTGTCCCGAGGCGATGACCAGGGCGACGAAGTTGCCCTTGCGGCTCTTCCAGCCGCGGTCGTAGTAGAGGCGGATTGCCTGCCGGAGGAAGGCGTCGTAGTCGTCGTAGGTTTCCCCGCGGACTTCGCCTTCGGATCTGGACTTGTCGTCGCTGGCCATAATCCTATCGTACCACGTCGTTCGCCGCCCCTGCGCCCGGCGCGCGGCTCGCATCGACCGGGCCGGCCACCGAGGCGATCTCTGGACGCGCGGCAGCCGGCAGCAAAATGGCGAACGTGGTTCCACCTGTCGGAGGCAGATCCACCTCGATACGGCCGCCGTGGTCAGCGACGATCTGTTGCACCAGCGCCAGGCCCAAACCCGTGCCCTTCTGCTTGGTCGAAAAGAAGGGATCGAAGATCTTGCTCAGATTCTCCGCGCTGATGCCCGAACCGCTGTCGCCGACGGTCAGGCGCACCCAACCGGATTCGACGGTGCCCACCTCCACCCGGATGCGGCCGCCCTCGGGCATCGCCTCTTTGGCATTGCGAACCAGATTCAATAGGGCCTGCCGGATCTGACTCTCGTCGGCCGCCACTTCTGGCAGGTCGGCGGAAATGGCCAGCTCCAGCTCGATCCGGGCCAGAACCAGTTCACCGCGCGAAAACTCCATCACCGAGCTGACCAGCGCCCCCAAATCCTCGCGCTCAAGCTTGGGTTTCGGCAGCCGCACAAAACGCAGGTAGGTCTCAGTGATCTCGCTCAACCGATCGACCTCGGTGGACAGCGAGTGGACCAGCCGGCGCGCCTCGTCGGGATTCTCGGCCCCAATCTCGTCGGACAGCAGTTCCAGATACAGCCCGACCGAGGCCAGAGGGTTGCGCACTTCGTGGGTGATGTGAGCGGCCATGCGGCCCACGGTGGCCAGCCGCTCGGAACGAATCAGCTTGTGCTCGCGCTCTTCGATCGCATGGGCCATGGCATTGAACTCGCGGGCGAGATCGCCGATCTCGTCACGCGACCGCACATCGGTTCGGCGCGCGTAGTCGCCGCCCGCGATCTGGCGTGCGTGTTCACGCAGCACGCGCAAAGGCCACAAGGTGCGCAGGACGAGCAGGGCGGCGGCCACCGCGAGAACCAGGCCCAACCCGGTCAGCAGCAAGGCCGTATCCACCGCGCGACGCTCGTTGTTGGAAAGCTCCGCGGCAATGTGGTTGCCTCGGCCGCGCAGGTTGCTTTTCAACCGATGGAACGTGGACAGCAAATTGGCCAGGCTGCGTTCGGCCTGATGGTCGGCATCGGCTCCGGCCGTCGGATCGCTTGCGCCCAGGTCAGCAGCCACCGCCACAACGCGGGCCTCCATCCCCACGATCTCGCGACGATAGTCCTCGAACTCGCTCCGGCGCCGGGGATTGGGCTCGTCGTTCAGGTATTGGTCGACGGCACCCAGCGCGTCACCCAGGTTCTGCCGCGCAGAAGCAATGCCATTCTGTGCCACAACCCGACTGGTCAGCCCCTGCGGAATTCCCGTGGTGTCGTTGGTGCGGGAACGAGAAAAGTCCTCGACCGATCGCAGCGCTGCGTCGACCGCGACCTGAACCTCCAGACGCCGCTGATTGGCGGACAGTTCTTGGCGCCCTCGCTGCAGATAAAGCAGGGTGAAAAGGCTGTTGGCGCCGAACACGCTCAGCAGCACGGCATACGCGAGAAATATCTTTGCCGAGACGCCGATCCGCATGGTGGGTTTCGCCAGCGGATACGCTAACACGGTCGAGCCCAACCAGCGAGTCGGCCCAAGTCATTGACAAGCGACGGTCGCTAGGAAAACAATCATCTCCATATGACTACCTCACCCGCTCGGGCTTTCTGTCTGATGTCCCTGGTGGCCGGAGTTGGCGCAGCAGCAATGTGCGCCTTCTCAAGCGGTCGGGTTCTTGCCGCCGACAACCTCACGGTGGCCGTGCTGGGCCTCGAAGCCGGCGATGGAGCGCCCGACTCGGTGGCCGTGGGGGTGACCGAAGCGCTCCGCCAGCGTGTGTCCACCCTCTCCGGCTATCGCCTGGTCCAGGGCCGAGATCTCGTCGAGGTCAAGCTGGTGTTTTCCTGCCCGGATGAGGCGCCCGCGTGCATGGGTCAGGCGGCCAAGAGTCTGGGCGCTTCGCGCCTGATTTTCGGATCGGTGAAGAATGTTGGTGCCGACGCCTATAGCGTGACCGTCAAGCTGCTTGACGCCGATAAGGAGGTGGTCGAGTCGTGGACCACGGATCAGATCAGCGTCGCCCAGTCGAGCGGTGCAGCCCTGCGTGCGCCGGTGCAGAAGTGGATCGCCGCCCTAACCGGCCAGTCCCTGCCGGGCACGCTGCACGTGCTGGGCGGCGTGGTGGGCGCTTCGGTGGCCGTCGATGGCGTCGCGGCTGGGGTCATGGGCGCAGGCGGGCTCACCATTACAAATGTGGCTGCGGGCGCCCACGAGATCACCGTGACCAAACCGGGATATTTGCCGGCCAAGAAGAGTGTCACCCTGGGCTCGGGTGACGCCAGAGAGGTTGCGATCGAGCTGGTAGCCGCAGCGCCGGTGCCATCCGAAACGCCGGCAGCCGAACCCGGTGTGGCGGAACCGTCGGCAAGCGGCCCCACGGCACCCGTCGAACCCTCGCGAGAGGGAGCTGAGCTGAGCGGCGGCAGCTCAGGCGGGAGTCGGATCGGCTACCAAGTGGCGACCTGGGTTTCGTTGGCCGGCGCTCTGGCGGGCATCGCCATCGGTATCCGCTACAGCCTCCTGGTGGGCGATGCCAACAGCCGCCTCGATCCGTACCGGCGGTTCGTTTGTACCAAGACATCGACGGGGGCCACTTCAACCACGGGTTTTTGCGACAAGGACGGGATGGAGGCTCAACAAGTGAGCCCAGACACGGCCGCTTGGATGAAGCAAACCAAGTCCCTGGCCGACCGGTACGAGAAATACCAGTGGATTGGGTACGGGGCTGGCGGTGTGTTGCTGGCGACATCCGCCGTGTTTTTCTATCTCAGCTACCTGCAGGGCGGCCCGTCCGGTGCGACGGCTGACGCTCGCGGCTCTTCGTTCCACTTCGTCCCCGTGTTCTCGCATGACGGCGCGGGCGCCATGGCCTTCGCGACGTTCTAGTCACTATGACTAGTGCTTCTTGAAATTCCGGCGCACGCCCAGCTCGTACAACCAGTCGGGCAGAAGCCGGCGCAGATGGGTGGCGAACGTTGCCGTCGCGCCCACCGCCCAGCGCAGCCGCGGGTGGCGCGCAGTGGCCGCGCGAAAAATCGCGTCAGCCACTCGACTGGCATCCCCGCGGGGCAGGCGCGCTGACGACGCCGTGTAGCGGTCGACCATCCAAGCGTAGGGCGAATCGGGGCGCTGCACTTCGGCGGTGCGCACCTGGTTGGAGCGAATCTCGGTCTTGAAAGGCCCCGGCTCCACGCAGACCACGCGAATGCCAAAAGGCCGAACCTCGTAGCGCAGGGTCTCGGTAAGAGCTTCGAGTGCCCATTTCGACGTCTGATAAGGCCCGTTGGCCGGAATGACGACCCGGCCCAAGATCGAGCTGAGGTTGACCACGGTGCCGCTGCGTCGGACACGCATGACAGGCAGCACGGCCCGCAGCATGCGCAGCACGCCGATCACATTGGTTTCAAGCTGGGCGCGCAGTTCATCCGGGGATGTCTCTTCCACCGGCCCGAGGCAAAGATAGCCGGCGTTGTTCACCAGCACGTCGATGCGTCCCGCTGTCTCCGCGAGCACAGCGGCCACGGCGTGCGCCACGGATTCGTCGCTCGTGACATCGAGCGCGGGCGTGCGCAGCCACCAACTCTCGGCCGCCGCCTGTTCGCGCAGGGCCACGCCGCGGACGGGATCGCGCATGGTCGCGAAAACGCGAAAACCAGCACGCGCGAACCGCTGTGCGGCCAGCAGGCCGATGCCCGTGGAACACCCCGTGATGAGAACCACCGGGGCCGCACTGTTGGCAGAAACACTGGTCGTCGTCATGGCTACCTCGCAACCAAGATGCGCAGCAGGCCCGTGGCCAGCACGCCCCAGAGAATCGTGCCGACCACCCAGAAGCGACGGGTTCGGCGATTGCCCCGCGAGAACGTGCGCAGACCCAGTCCGACGTTGAAGGTGGACAGGACCACCAGCAACGCCATCCAGAGCCGGCTGGAAGGCAGGTGCCGTTCGGGTCCGAGCGCGTAGGCCAAGGCGCCTATGAGAAAAACCGTTCCGAACGCCGACTTGCCGATGCCCCAACGCATCGCCCGCACCCGAAGCTGGGCCGCGCGCACCTGGCGCAAAGAATGCGCCGGCGGGGCTGCCTCTTCCGGCTCGGGCGCCCCATTGTGGTCCCGTGTCGCCATGCCTATGCTTTGACAGTACCCGGTCAGATTGCAGCGTGCACGATCAATAGCCACGGCCGGCAAGGTACAATCGGGCTTGCCATGTCAGCCCTAACGCATCTGGTGCTCGATATCGAAACCATCCCTGACGGCGATCTGTACACCCCGCCCCAGCCCCAGCCGGGCATGGAGCGTCCTTTCCCGCCGCTTTACGCCTGCAAACCCGTGGTCATCGGGGTCATGTGGCTGGACGAGCACATGGCGTGCAAGAAGATGGGCACCATCGGCGAAGCCAAGGACGAGGAGGGCATGCTCACCGATTTCGCCGAGTTCATGGCCAAGTGGAAGCCGCGCGTGGTGACCTGGAATGGCCGCGGTTTCGACCTGCCCGTGCTGATTCTGCGCAGCCTGCGCTATGGCATCAGCGTTCCCTGGTACTACCGCGAACAGGGCTATCGCTACCGCTTCAGCGCCGAGGGCCATTGGGATCTCGGCGACTTTCTCGCCGATTTCGGCGCCGCCCGCATGAGCTCCCTGCATGGCGCCGCCCGGCTCATCGGGTTGCCCGGCAAGGAAGAAGGCATGGACGGCAGCCAGGTCGAGGGCCTGTATCGTGCCGGCCAGATCGAAATCCTGCGCCAGTATTGCCTGTCCGACGTGGTTCAGACTGCGTTCGTTTTTCTGCGAACGCGGCTTCTGGTCGGCGAAATCGATCGCCCCGCCTACACGCGCGTGGCCACCGACCTTCTCGCCGCCGTCGAAGCCGACGGCCGCCTCGCCCGCATGGTGGCCCACCTCGACCGCGGTCGCCTGCTGCTGGGCTAGTTTATCTTCGCCGCGCGACCTCGCGTTCGATCGACCCGAACATGGCGGGCAAGGACAGGGTGACCAGTCCGTCGGTGATCTTGCGCAGAAGGAAGCCGGGCAAGGGCGCGTCGATGCGCAGCGACGCCTGGTAGTCCACCCAAGTCCCGCCCGCCTCGGCGGTGAATCGCCACCCGCCGGCCGAGTCCTTCACCATCTCTCCCTCGACGTAGGTCCACGTGACGGTTCCCGCCTGCGCATCGCAGTCGAGGTCGAGAACGTAGCGAAACGGCAGGACCATGTTGCCGCGGAACTCGACGCGCACCTTGCCGGCTTCGCTTCGCAGAATCTGCGCCTGCTTGAGTTCGGGGAACAGGCGCGGATAGGCGGAAAAATCCACCACGACAGCGAATACCTCGGCCGGCGCAACGCCCGCCATCAGGGCGCTGTGGCGAATCGGTTTGGGGTTGGGATCCATCGGCCAAGATATAGCAAGGGTCAAGTGGCAAACGCCCTCGCTTTCGCGCTAACTTGAGCGCCTCTTCGGAGGCCTCACCGCTATGCCCAGACCGTTCGCCCCGCCCGGCACCGCCACCCACTACGTTCCCGACCGCCCGGTCGCTGTCAGCCACGTCTGCTTGAGCTTTGAGCCCGACCTTGCGGCGCGCACGCTGCAGGGGCAGTCGCGCCTCAGCCTGAGCGCGCGCCGCGATGGCGTCGACAAGGTCGAGCTGCACGCGGTGGACATGACCATTGAGAAGGTCAGCGTCGACGGACAGCCGGTCGCGGGCCTGGACTACGACGGTGAATGCCTGCGCATCGCACTCGGCCGCACCTTCGCGCGCGGCGAGCATTTCACCCTGACGGTCGACTACCGCTGCAAGCCACGCCGGGGCCTCTACTTCGTCGGGCCTGACCCGGCCCACCCGGAACGCGCGCTGGAATGCTGGAGCCAAGGTCAGGACGACGATTCGCGCTTCTACTGGCCTTGCGTCGATCTGCCAGTCGAAAAAGCCACCAGCGAGGTCTTCTGCACGGTCCCAGCGGGTGTCACGGTCCTTTCCAACGGCGATCTGGCCGACCAGCGCGACTTGCCCGACGGCCGCGTCTGTTGGCACTACCGGCTCGACCTGCCCCACTCGCCTTACCTTGTGACCCTGGTGTGCGGCTCGTTCACCGAGCTGAAAGACCGTGCGCCGGAAACCGGGGTTGACGTTTACTACTATGCGCCCAAGGGCCGCGAAGAGGACACCCGCCGCAGCCTGGGGCGCACACCCGAAATGATCGACTTCTTTTCCCGGCGGATTGGCGTCCCCTACCCTCTGCGCCGCTATAGCCAGGTCTTCGTGCACGACTTCATTTTCGGCGGCATGGAGAACACCAGCGCCACGACGCTCACGTCTGAAGCCATGCTCGACGAACGGGCAGCGCTCGATCACGACGTCGAAGCCCTGGTCTCGCACGAATTGGCCCATCAGTGGTGGGGCGATCTGCTCACCTGCCGCGAATGGCCCGAGGCGTGGCTGAACGAAGGCTTCGCCACCTATTTTGAATATGTGTGGCGCGAACACACGCGCGGCCGCGACGAGGCTGACGTGGATCTCCTCGGCGATCTCGACGCCTACCTTGGCGAGGCCGGCACCTATCAACGTCCGATCTTCTGCCGACAGTACGAAGAGCCCATCGATCTTTTCGACCGGCACCTCTACGAAAAAGGCGGGCGTGTGCTGCACATGCTTCGCCACGAGCTGGGCGAAGACAACTTCTGGCGTGCCCTGCGCCTATACGGCGAGCGCCACGCGCGCGGCTCGGTCGAAACACGCGATCTGACCCGCGCCATCGAAGAAGCGACCAGCCGCAATCTGGACTGGTTCTTCGACCAGTGGGTGCGCACCGCCGGTCACCCCGAACTGGAAGGCACGTGGGAATGGGACGCCGACAAGAAGGTCGGCACCCTGCGCCTGGAACAAAAGCAATCTGGTGATCGCCCGCACCGATTCACCGCGCGGGTTCGTTTTGAAGTCGAAGGAAAAGAGCACGAGGAAAGCGTCGACCTGACCCTGCGCAGCCACTCCTTCGAGTTTCGCCTAACCGCTCGCCCCACCCAGGTCATCTTCGATCCCGGCGACGTGGTGCCCAAGACTATCAAGCTAAAAAAGGCGCGCGCCCTGTGGGAGCGACAACTCCAGGCGGCGCGTTTGGGCATCGATCGCGTGCTGGCGGCGCGTGCTCTGGCCGAATTGCCCGAGCCAGGCGCAGTTGCGGTCCTGGCCGCAGCACTCGAAAACGATTCGTTCTGGTCGGTGCGCGCCGCTGCGGCCGCTGCTCTCGGCAAAACCCGGCGCCAGGACGCGCTCGACGCCTTGTTGCGGGCCCGCACGCAGGACAACCCGCGGGTGCGCCGGGCGGTCGCCGCTGCCCTGGGCGAATTCGTGGTCACCCACGCGCCCGGCAACCAGCGCGCCGCCGAATTGCTGGAAAGCTGGGTTGCGCAGGGAGATGCAAGCGGCTTCGTCGAAGCCGCCGCCGCCTTGGCCCTAGGCCGCACCCGTTCACCCCGCGCCGTCGCTGTACTGCCCGGCGTGCTTTCGCGCAATTCCTTCCAGGATCTGATTCGCGCCCGCGCCATCGACGGATTGGGCGCCAGCGCAGACGAGGCGGCCATCCCGATCGTCGAGGCGGCCTTCTCCCCCAGCGCATCGATCTACGCCCGCCGAGCCGTCGTGGCTGCCCTCGCCCGCTTGGCCGAGGGAACCCTGCACGTGCGCCACGCGCGGGAACGCATCGAAGGCTGGCTTGCCGATCCGGACTTCCGCGTGCGCATGGAAGCAGCATCATCGCTGGTTGTCCTAGGCGACGGCCGCGCCGTACCTGCCATCGAGTCTGCTCTACGCGCCGAACTGGATGGCCGCGCCAAACGGCGCATGCGTGAGGCGGTGACTGAGCTGCGCGACAAGGGCAAGTCCGAAGAGAAGCTGCGCAAACTTTCAGAGGAGGTCGAACGACTGAGCGGCGAATCGACCCGTCTGCGCGAGCGGCTCGATTGCCTAGAAAACAAGGGACATTCGCCAAGCCCGGCCTTGCCACCGGCAAATGAGCCAAGCTCCAACGCCGTCGCGCCCACGCGCACCAAACGCCCACGCCCCGGCAGCCGCCGCAGCAGCAAGCCCCTCGCGCCCCGCCGACGACGATAGGGGCAAGCGGCACGCCCCGCTCTGCCCCGCGGTGTCCGCATTGGCGTCAAGCGGAGGCCGGCCAGCGTGCCCGTGAGCGGTAGCGTGAGCGACCAGCGGAACGCGCCCTGCGTGGGCGGCTCGCGTGAGCGAAGCGCGAGGGGCGGGCGGGGTGGGGTGTCCATCCCGGAGCTCCTTTCGGGGTGCGCGGCCCGCGACGCGCGAGCGCTCACGCCCTCGCCGCACGCTTTCCGCCCCCACCGCGCGCCCCACACGAACACGCTCCCGCCCTCGCTCACGCGGCCCGCGAACCGCCTTCGGCGTGCCGTCCCTTCGGGCTGCACGCAATTTCCAGAAGCGCTCTATTTAGGGTCAAAGGCCCGCCTAGTGCCTATGCCCAGCGCCCTTGCTTCATCATCGGCGTTCCAGCGCCTTGCTCACCCCGGCCGCCAGGTCCTTCTTGGAGAACGGCTTCTGGATGAAATGCACCCCTTCATCCAGTACACCGTGGTGGGCGATGACGTCGGCCGTGTAGCCCGACATGAACAGGCGCTTGAGGGCTGGGTATGAAGTCAGCAAGTTCTTGGCAAGGTCGCGTCCGTTCATCTCGGGCATGACAACGTCGGTCATGAGCAAGTGGATCACGCCCGTGTACGCGCCAGCCAGTTGGATGGCCTCACCCGGAGTGCTCGCGGTCAGCACGGTGTAGCCCAGCCGTTCGAGCATCGTCTTAGTCATGCGAAGGATGGCTGGCTCGTCTTCCACCACGAGGATGGTCTCGTGACCTCGCGCGACGGGCCCTGTCAGTGGCTCCGATTGCGCCAGACCCGTTTTGGCCACATGCCGGGGCAGACCAATCTCGAACGTCGTTCCCTTGCCGGGTTCGCTGGTGACGTTGATGAAACCATTGTTCTGCCTGACGATGCCGTAGACGGTGGCCAGTCCCAGGCCGGTCCCCTTTCCCACCCCTTTGGTGGTGAAGAACGGCTCGAAAAGCCTCTCCTGGGTCGCCTTGTCCATGCCGCAGCCATCGTCGCTGACTGCGAGCTTCACATACTCACCGGGGACAACCTCCGCGTGCGTGGCGCAGTAGTCGTCGTCAAAGGTGCTGTTTGCCGTCTCGATGGTCAACTTGCCAACGCCGCCGATGGCGTCCCGGGCATTGACACACAGGTTGGCAAGGATCTGGTCGATCTGCGACGGATCCATCTTGACCAAACACAATCCCTCGCCGGGCAACCACACGAGAGCGATATCCTCGCCGATGATCCGCCGCAGCATCTTGAGCATGCTTGCCACGGTCTCGTTCAAGTCCAGCACCTTGGGGGCGACGGTCTGCTTGCGGGCGAAGGCAAGCAGCTGCCGCGTGAGGTTGGCTGAGCGTTCGGCCGCCTTGCAAATTTCCTCCAAGTTGCTGTGGAGGGACTCCTCGGCCGGCCCCGCCTTTTCCATGGCCATTTCGGCGTGTCCGAGAATCACGCCCAGCATGTTGTTGAAGTCGTGCGCCACGCCGCCCGCTAGACGGCCCACGGATTCCATCTTCTGGGCTTGCTGGAGTTGGCTTGTGAGTTTTGCCCTTTCCTCCTCTGCCCGCTTGCGCTCGCTGATATCCCTGATGACACCCAAGAGAAACAGCTGATTGGAGTTGACCACCTTTCTGGCGGAAAGGGAAATGGTGATTGTCTGTCCGCCTTTCTTTCTGGCTTTCAATTCCAAGTCTCGGACGAATCCCTTTGCCTGGAGCTCAGCAACGATTATTGCGCGGTCGCTTGGCTCACAATAGAGTCCAAGCTCCAGCGAGGTCTTGCCAATGGCCTCATCGCGTGGGTAGCCAAAGACCGTATCGAACTCGGGGTTGACTTCGAGGATCTTACCGTCCTGCAAGGTGGCCCAACAGATGGCATCCAACCCGGTCATGAAGGATGCCCTGAACCTCTCCTCGCTCTCGCGCAGCGCAGCCTCGGCTTGTTTGCGCCCGGTGATGTCCTGGTTCACACCCAGCATACGTATCGGTGTCCCGCTCTCGTCTCGCAGGACCAGTCCGTCGGCCTTGACGTGCCTCACGATTCCGTTCGGGTGCAGGACGCGGAACTCCGTGTCGAAGTCCCGGCTTCCATCGAGCGCGGCCTGGCAGTCGGCGATGGCGCGCTCGCGGTCCTCGGGGTGAAGTCCCTGTTTCCAGGCTTCG
>Ga0265316_10002193_pt1 | contig 20519 bp, 23 predicted proteins | sample 4522metaG_FD_202092 | JGI IMG/M metagenome (GOLD analysis project Ga0265316, IMG submission 202092) | Rhizosphere microbial communities from Carex aquatilis grown in University of Washington, Seatle, WA, United States - 4-5-22 metaG | ecosystem: Host-associated > Plants > Roots > Rhizosphere >... | reverse complement strand
CCACCACTTCCAGTCCCGCCATCGTCGTGGAGGCGGGGTTTGTGCCGTGCGCGGAATCCGGCACCAGGATGCGGTTTCTTCCGGACTGGCCGTTCTCAGCATGGTACTTGCGCATGATCAGTATTCCGGTCAGCTCACCCTGGGCGCCTGCGGAAGGCTGGAGGCTCACGGCGTGGAATCCTCCAATCTCGGCGAGTATCTCCTGCAGCGCGTACATCAGCGCCATTGCGCCCTGGGCAGTGGCAGGGTCCTGCAGGGGATGCAGCTGCGCAAACCCCGGTATCCGTGCAGCCACCTCGTTGACCTTGGGGTTGTACTTCATGGTGCAGGAGCCCAGAGGATAGAGCCCCGTGTCGACGGAATAGTTCATCTGGGAGAGGTGAACATAGTGGCGCACCACGTCCACCTCGGCAACCTCGGGCAATCCCAGGTGCGCACGCTGAAGGGCCGCCGGGATCTCCGTCTCCGGCACGTCACAGCCGGGCAGGGACACACCTTCACGCCCGGGGCGTGAGATTTCGAAGATGAGCGGCTCACTCATTGCCCGCCTCCTCCAGCGCGGACACGAACCGGTCGATCTCATCGCGGCTGTTCATCTCCGTGCAGCAGACGAGCATGCAATTCTTCCTTTCCGGATACTGCGTCACGAGGTCGAATCCTCCGATGATCCCGTGCCTGTCGTACAACCTGCGATTGAGCTCTGCGACCCCGCGCGGGCAACGGACGACGAACTCGTGAAAGAACTCACCCGGCTCCACCGTGAACCCCGGCAGGCGCGCAATGCCGGCAGCGGCATAGTGCGCCTTGTGCCAGCAGAGCTCCGCCACCCGGCGAAGCCCTCGCGGTCCCAGGGACGTGAGGTAGGCTGCCGCGGCGAGCGCATTCAGCGACTGGTTGGTGCAGATGTTCGACGTGGCCTTGTCCCGCCGGATATGCTGCTCACGCGTGCTCAGCGTGAACACGTAGCCCCGGGACCCCGCCCGGTCGGTGCTTTCTCCGGCGATCCGTCCGCTGGACCGGCGGATCTGGTCCTTGCGGAAGGCAAAGAAGCCGAGAGACGGTCCGCCGAACGCCATCGCGTTGCCCAGCGCCTGCCCTTCTCCCACCACCACGTCCGCGCCGAGCTCCCCCGGCGGAATGAGCAGACCGAGTGATATCGGGTTGACCGCGACAACCAGGAGGGCGCCGCAGGCATGCACTTTCTTCGCAAGGTCCTCGAGAGCGGAGGGAGCAATGATCCGTCCAAAGAAGTCCGGGCTCTGGACCACCACGCATGCAGTTGAAGAGTCGCAGAGGCCGGCCGTCTGGTCGGGCCCCGCATCGGGCTTCTCGTCCCCCGTGACCTGCAGACCCATTCCCTGCGTGTAAGTGCGCACGACCTCGCGGTAGTGGGGATGCACGCCGGGGGAAAGGACCACCCGCTTCCTCTGGTGCTGGCCCACGTTCAGCGCCATGATGACAGCCTCTGCCGTGGAGGTGGCCCCGTCGTAGTGAGAGGCGTTTGAAACCTCCATGCCGGTCAGCCGGGCGATCATGCTCTGGTACTCGAATATCGCCTGCAGCGTCCCCTGGCTGATCTCCGGCTGATAGGGGGTGTATGCGGTATAGAACTCCGACCGGGACACCACGAAATCCACGACGCTGGGAATGAAGTGGTGATAGGCACCGGCGCCCAGAAAGCAAGGCGTGTGCCCGCAGTCGGCGTTCCGCCGCGCAAGGTCGTCCAGCTCCTTCAGGATCTCCTGCTCGGAGACCGCGGGAAGCAGCTCCAGACGGGGGAACCGGTGCTCCTGGGGAACATCGCGAAAAAGGTCACCGACCGCGCTGACGCCGATTGCTTCGAGCATCCTGTCACGGTCGGCCGCTGTATTCGGAATGAAGCTCATAGGGTCTCCACGAGCTTTCGATAAGCTGCCACGTCCAGCAGGGAATCCACCTCCCGGGGGTCGGAAAGGGTCACCTTCACGAGCCAGCCGTCTCCGAACGGATCCTTGTTCACCAGCTCGGGTGCCTTTTCAAGCTTCTCGTTTCGGGAGACGACCGCCCCGGACACGGGAGCGAATACCTCCTCCGCGGCCTTCACCGATTCGATGACCATGCAGGCAGCTCCCGCGCGCAGTTCCTTGCCCAGCGCAGGAAGCTCGACGAACACGACATCGGAAAGCTTGTTCTGCGCATAGTCGCTGATGCCGATCACCGCCTGCCCGCCCTCTACCCGCACCCACTCGTGGGTTTTCGAATAGCGCGCCTTCTCGTCGAATCGATATTCCATGCTTCACCTCCAGTGTGGCGATGTGTAGAAAGGCCGTTTGACGATCCGTGCGGTCTTCACGGCCTCCCTGATGACGATGCCCACCTGTTCACCCACGGTTGCCAGGGGTACTTCCACGTATCCCATGCCAAGGTACTTTCCGGTGCTCGGGCTGAAAAGCCCCGTGGTCACCCGTCCCACGGTCCTGCCGTCCGCGGAGATCAGGTAGCCGTGACGGGGGACCCCCGGCTCCACCATTTCGAAACCGCTCATCACCTGGCCTGGCTTCTTCAGGGCAAGGGCGGCCAACGCCTTCCTGCCGATGAAGTCATGGCCTTCCAGGCTGACCGCGGCACGGGTCAGGCCCGCGCTGAGCGGATCTGTGGTCTCGTCGATTTCGTTTCCATAGAGAGGAAGGCACGCCTCAGCGCGAAGAGAATCCCTGGCGGCAAGACCGCAGGGGATCAGCCGGCGCGAAACGCCGGCGGCAAGGATTGCTGACCACAACTCTTCGCAATTCGCCGCAGGCAGAAGCATCTCGTAGCCGGGCTCGCCGGTGTATCCTGACGTGCACAGGATGCAGAGGGCCCCCGCAAGGGCGCACTCCACGATGTGATGAAAGCCGAGCCCGGCGAGGTCTGTTTCCGGGCACAGGCCCTGGAGGACCTCCCGGGCAGCGGGACCCTGGAGCGCCACCAGGCATGTGTCGGCCCTCCGATCCCGGATAGTCACCTCGAAGCCGCTGGTATGCGATTCCAGCCAGGCCTTGTCCTTCGGTGCGTTGGAGGCATTCACGACCAGGAGCCATGAGCGGGGCCTGTGGTACACGAAGATATCGTCGATGATGCCGCCTGCCTCGTTGAGAAGCATGCTGTAGTGAGCCCTGCCGACGGCAAGACGGGATACATCCCAGGTCTGCACGCGCTGCAGGAAATCCAGGGCGCCGGGCCCCTCGATCTCCAGCCTGCCCATGTGATCGATGTCGAACAGGCCGGCCGCTTCCCGCACCCGGACATGCTCCTCCCGCGGCCCGGTCTCGTACTGGATGGGCATGTCCCATCCCCCGAAATCCACCATCCGGGCTCCCGCGCGCAGATGCCAGCCGTGCAGCTTGGTGATCATGCTCCCTCCCCTGCCGCAAAAAAAGAGAACGGGCGTGTACCCGTTCCCTCTGTCATGGGCCTGAGAGATTGCTCCCGGACCGCGCCTTTCGCTCCCAGCGAAGTTTCCTTCGCTCCGGGCGAATCTGCGCAGGACTCGGGAATGCCCCTTCGGCGGCCGCGCGCAGCCGCGATGAGGGCGGCGCATGCGGCGACTTTCCAGAGTGCCGTCCCAGCGCGATCCTTCTGCCTGAGAGTTTCAGCGGCCCGAGCGTCGGCCCGCTGTTTGCACCTTCGGCGATCCCCGGGACTCACGTCTCGAAGATTCTCTCGCGCGCTGTTCTTCCGGCAGGACTCCTGCATGTTTGCACGCGGGGAGCAGCCAGTCAAGGCCGGTAAACCCACGGCTTGACCCCCCTCGCTCTGAAGCGCGATGATCAGCCACGGTGGATGAGCTTCTCTTCGATGCATTCCCGATACTCAGGACAGTGCCGCCGCGCTCCAGGGAGCTGCTGATGGCACAGGCAATCCGAAAATCCCTGGTGCACAAGCAGGTGCTGGTGCGGCCTGGAAATGAGTGTGCCTATCTTCCCCTTGTGCTGAAAGGCACCCTTCGTGTCTACAAGACAAGCGAATCCGGGAAGGAGCTCACGCTCTACAGGATCGAGCAGGGGGAAAGCTGCATCCTTACTGCGACGTGCATTCTCAGCGGGGGGAGCTTTCCGGCCGTGGCCGAGTCTGAAGGGGACACCGATGTCATGCTCCTTCCTTCCCGGCTCCTGGTGAGCCTGGTGGAGGAGCACGCGGCGTGGAGGAAGTTCGTTTTCGGCCTCTACTCCCAAAGGCTCGAGATCGTCCTTGCCCTGGTGGAAGAAGTGGCATTTCATCACGTGGACAGGCGGATCGCCGCGTATCTCATCAAGACCGCAAGCGGCAGGCAGAACGTGGTGAACCGGACCCATGCGGAGATCGCCTCCGAGCTGGGGACTTCCCGGGAAGTAGTGACGAGAATCCTCAAGGATTTCGAGTCTTCGGGCCTGGTCACGACTCTTCGCGGACGCATACGGGTCCTCCGACCGGCCGATCTCGAGGATAAGGGCGCGATTTCTCCTGCTATGTGACAGAAGGCACAGTAGATGGCTCTCTCGCACTCTACATTTGGAGTGCAGGTAATAACGGCAAGGAGCATCGAGAATGAAGATCCTCATCGTGGGAGGAGTAGCCGGGGGAGCCACCGCCGCCGCCCGTGCGCGTCGGATAAGCGAAACGGCGGACATCACGATCATCGAGCGCGGACCCTATGTCTCATACGCCAACTGCGGCCTGCCGTACTACATCTCGCGGGATATCCAGAAGAGATCGAAGCTCCTTTTGCAGACACCGGAAGGCTTTGACAGCCGCTACGGGGTGAAGGTCCTCGTGGACACGGAGGCCGTTGAGATAGATCGGGCGGGAAAGCGCCTCCGCGTCAGGGGACCAGGGGGAGAATCCTGGCTGGAGTACGATTCCCTGGTTCTCGCCCAGGGCGGCAATCCGGTGATGCCCCCCATCCCGGGTCTGGATGCGCCGAATGTTTTCCGGCTCTGGACCGTACCGGACATGGATGCAATTCACGAGTTCGTGGAGAGCAGGCAACCGGCAACCGCAGTGATCGCGGGCGGAGGGTTCATCGGCCTCGAGATGGCCGAGGCCTTCGCGAAACGGGGAATTGCGACCACCGTGGTGGAGCTGCTGCACCAGGTCATGTCGGTCATGGATCGCGAGTTCGGAGGCATGATTGCCGAAACCCTTGAGTCCAACGGGGTGCGCGTGCGGACGGGCGTCGGGCTCAAGGCGGTGCTTTCCTCGGGGGAAGTGGAGCTGTCGGACGGCTCCCGGCTGCCGGGCGCGATTGTCCTTGTCTCCGTCGGGGTGAGACCCGAGCTGGGTCTTGCACGGAAAGCGGGGCTTTCGATTGGAGAGTCCGGCGGGCTCCTGGTGGACGATCACATGCGCACATCGGACCCGTACATCTGGGCGGCCGGTGACATGGTCGAGGTGCTGCAGCTGGTGTCGGGGCGCAAGGTGCGCATACCGCTTGCAGGTCCGGCCAATAGGCAGGGAAGGATCGCTGCCTCCAATGCGCTGGGAGTCGCAATGAAATACTCGGGGGCGCTGGGCTCCAGCGTGGTGAAGGTTTTCGACTGCACTGCGGCATCGACGGGTCTCACTGAGTCCGCCGCCCGAGAGGCAGGATTCGACGTGGGCGCGGCTGTGGTGGCAAAGGACCACCACGCAGGCTACTACCCCGGGGGAAAAGAGCTCATTCTCAAGATCGTGTACGACAGGAAATCCGCCCGGCTCCTCGGCGGGCAGGCGTTCGGCGTGGAAGGCGTGGAGAAAAGGATCGACGCCCTGGCCGTCGCCCTGCATGGGAAGATGACCCTGCACGATCTTGCCGAGATCGACCTGGCGTATGCGCCTCCGTACTCCTCGGCGAACGATCCGATCAACCTCGCGGCCTTTGTCGGGCTGAACGACCTGAGCGGGTTCAGCCCGCTCGTCACGGTTCCAGAAGCACAGCGCCTGATGGACGGCGCGGGCAGGGATCCTTCCCTTGTCCTTCTTGATGTGCGCAATCTCAACGAGTACGAGGCCGCGCACATCAAGGACGCCCTGCACATACCGCTGGATGAGCTGAGATTCCGCATGGAGGAAGTTCCGAAAGGCAGGCCGATCATCGCGTACTGCCGCTCGGGGTTCCGCGCCCACCTTGCGCTTCGCATCCTGAAACAGAACGGGTGGGCTGACGTACGAAACATGACCGGGGGCTACCTCACGGCGCGCGCCCATGGCGGGTTTGCGATCGAACAATAACAGCAAGGAGAGAATCATGGCGGGAAATACGGTGAAGGAAAAAATCGCGGCCGGGGCGCGGATCGTGGACGTACGAACGCCCGCGGAGTTCAAGGACGGCGCCTACGCGGGGGCAATCAACATACCGATCTCCTCGCTTCCGGCGCGGATGAACGAGCTGGAGCCCAGGAACGCGCCCATTGTGCTGTACTGCGCCTCTGGCGCCCGCAGCGGGCAGGGAGCACGTCTCCTGAAACAGGCCGGCTTCACGGACGTGACGAACGCGGGCGGCCTGGAAGACATGCCGGAATGAGCGCCGACGTACCCGGCGGATTCGGCGCCGACGGTCCGCACGCGCACGAACGCCGGTTCCCCCTGGCCCCTGATAAGCTGCGCACGCCGGAGCGCTTGGCGCTCCTGGAGCGGGAGCGCGTCATGCTTCTGTGCAGGGAAGGCATCCGTGTTGTGAGCGTGCTCGATGTCGGCACGGGAACCGGCGTCTTTGCGGAGACGTTTGCCGGCGCTTCCCTTCGAGTCACCGGCGTCGATCCCAACGCAGGGTTCCTCGATGTGGCCCGGCGTCTCGTGCCCGGTGTCGAGTTTCGCGAAGGCGTGGCAGAACACCTGCCGTTCGAGGACGGTTCTTTCGACCTGGTCTTCCTCGGGCAGGTCCTCCATGAGACGGATGACCCTGCCGCTGCCCTCGGGGAGGCACGTCGTGTCGCGCTGAAGCGGGTGGCGCTCCTCGAGTGGCCTTACCGGTCGGAGGAGATCGGCCCGCCGCTTGCGCACCGGATGGAATCATCGAGAATAATCGAGCTTGCAAAAAGCGCCGGATTCGTTTCAATCGAGAAAATCGAGCTGGCGCGGCTGGACTTCTACAGGCTTACGCCCCGAGGATCGTGATTTTCCTTTCGATCGGGCCGGCTGATCGCAGTGTGGCCATGACGGAGCAATACTTGGTTTCACTGAGCTCCACGGCCCGCTCTACCGCCGTGGGGTCGATCCCCTCGCCTTTTATCACGTATTCCACGAGGAAGCTCGTGAAACGCTTCGGATCCTCCGGCGCACGCTCTCCGTGTGCCTTCACCTCGAAACTGGTGATGGTCTGCCTCTTCTTGGAAAGGATGGAGATGACATCCATGGCCGTGCAGCCGGCAAGCCCCACAAGGAGCAGTTCGGTCGGTCTGAATCCGTCGTTGTCCCCGCCCACGGATGGATCCGCGCCCAGCGGAAGTGTGAAGCCGGTCGCGTGACCCGTCCCAGTGAAGCTGAGGCCCTTTTTCCAGACCACCGTTGCGTCCATGTGCGTCCCCTCCTTCTATGAGTCTGCGCTTTCCGCCAGGAAATCTCCCACCGTGCCGCCGGTAATGGCCACCAGGCCGTCGAACGTCATCGGCACACCGGAAGAGTCGGGGCCGGCCGCGGGGTAGATCGCCTCATATTCCGAAAGACTCCTGTCGATGAAGACCGCGATGCCGGAGCCTATGCCGAAGGGGCAGACGCCTCCGGGGCCGAAGCCCGTTGCGCCGAGAGCTTCCTCCGCAGTGGCCATCCTTGATTTGACCCCCGTGGCCGCCTTCATCTTGGCGTTGGAAAGCCTGCGGTCCCCGGGGCATACCACCATGAAAAATCTCCCGTCTTTCCCGCTGAAGAGCAGGGACTTGGCGATCTGCCCCACTGCGACGCCCAGCTGCTGCGCGGCAAGAACTGAAGTGGCGGTGCTTCCCGGCGCGAACTCCCTGGCGGCCAGACCATGCGCTTCCAGAACCCTGCTCACTTTTTCCGGTATCATGGCGCCGAAGTCTATGAAAGAAGCGGGAATGCGTCAACCGCGAACGGCGTTGCGAATTTGACGGAACACCCCTGGAGCACTACCTTGGAGTCAGGCCGAAATCTGCCGGAAAGGAATTGCAAATGGCCGGATCCACAGATACCAGTACCGAACGTACTATCTCAAAAGAAGAGCTCACTGCGAAAATGACCGGAAAGCCGAACTTTGTCCTCGAGGAATGCTATTGCAAGGGCGTGGGAGAATACTGCATCGACAATGCTCTCTGCGTACAGCTCGCAGCAAGAGCCAGCCTTCCCACCCGGTTCGGAAAATTCACCCTGTATGGATTCTACGACAATCGCGAGGGCAAGGAGCATACGGCCATGGTCAAGGGGAACGTGGAGGATTGCGAAAACGTTCCTATCCGGGTGCACTCGGAGTGCCATACCGGCGATGTCTGGGGATCCCTGCGTTGCGACTGCCGTGACCAGCTCGAGGCCGCCCTGCGCTACGTGTCCGCGGAGGAGCGCGGCGTCGTGATCTACCTCAAGCAGGAGGGCCGGGGCATCGGGCTTCTCAACAAGATCAGGGCGTACGAGCTGCAGGAGCTCGGACTGGACACGGTGGAAGCCAACCAGTACCTCGACCTGCCGGTGGACGCGCGGGACTACAAGGTGGCGGCCAAGATGATCAAGCTGCTGAAGATCCGCTCCGTGTCGCTCCTGACCAACAACCCGGACAAGATCGAGCAGTTGACCGCGGAGGGAATCCAGGTGATTGACCGGATCCCTATCGTGATCCCGGCCAACCGCCACGACCGGGGCTACCTGGACGTGAAGAAACAGAAAATGAGACACATGCTCTAGGAGAGCTTTTTCAGCTCGCCCGCCGCGGCGGCCATCTGACGCATGGCCTGATCCACCTTCTCTTTCTTGTTGAACGCGCTGATGCGGACGTAGCCGTCCCCGCATTGGCCGAAGCCGATGCCCGGCGTGACCACCACACCGGCTTTTTCCAGGAGAGCATCGAAAAATCCCCACGAGTCCGTGCCTACTTTCACCCAGATGTAGGGAGAGTTTTCCCCGCCGGTGCAGGCGAACCCCATGCCGGCAAGCTTTTCCCGGATGATCTTTGCGTTGGCCAGGTAGTAGTCGGACAGGCCGCGGGTTTCCTTCTGGCCCTGTGGCGTGTAGACGGCCGCAGCAGCCCGCTGCACCGGGTAGGAAACTCCGTTGAACTTCGTGGCCTGCCTCCGGCTCCAGAGTGCGTGCAGGGAGTGCGGGCTGCCCGTGGAATCCCAGGCCGTGCATGTCTTGGGCACCACCGTGTACGCGCAGCGCGCCCCGGTGAATCCCGCGGTCTTGGAAAAGCTCCTGAACTCGATTGCACACTCCCGGGCCCCGGGAATCTCATAGATTGATCGGGGGAGAGTCTCGTCGCGGATGAAGGACACGTACGCGGCGTCGTACAGGATCAGCGCCTTGCTCTTCCGCGCATACTCCACCCAGGTCTCAAGCTGCGCACGCGTGATCGTTGCCCCGGTAGGGTTGTTGGGGAAGCAGAGGTACACGAGGTCTACCCGTGATTTCGGCGGATCGGGAACAAAACCGTTGTCCTCCGTGGAGTCCAGGTAGATCAGGGAGCCGTATCGCCCGTCCCGATAGGCCCCGGTGCGTCCTGCCATGACGTTCGTGTCCACGTACACCGGATATACCGGGTCCGGGATGGCAATATGAAGGTCATGGGCAAAGAGCTCCTGGATATTGGCTGTGTCGCACTTGGAGCCGTCGCTGATCACGATTTCCTCTGGGCTTATGTCCGCCCCCCGCGCGCGGTAGTCGATCTCCGCGATCGGCCCGCGCAGGAAATCATAGCCGAGGTCCGGACCGTAGCCGTGGAAAGTGGATTCGTTTCCCATCTCGTCCACAGCCTGGTGGAAAGCAGCAAGCACGGCGGGGGTAAGGGGGAGTGTCACGTCGCCAATGCCCAGCCGGATCACCGGAGTCTGCGGATGCGCCTTCTGGAAAGCCTCCACGCGCCGCCCTACCTCGCTGAACAGGTACGATGAGGAAAGCTTCTCATAATTCTCATTGATCCGGATCATGTTTCTATATATACGCCCTGCCGGGGCGGTGTCAACGCTCACCGGCACCAGGGTTTCCGAACTGCGCGCAATCAGATACATTCAACGGCATGGAAAACCTTCAATACCCGGTCGGACGGTTCCATTTCGACAAGGACGTGACCCCCGAGAAACGGAGCGCCTGCATTCGGGAAATCGCGGAGCTGCCGCAGAACGTACGGCGCGCGGTCAGCGGGCTCACCCCCGCGCAGCTGGACACTCCCTACCGGGACGGCGGATGGACCGTGCGCCAGGTGGTGCATCACCTGGCTGACAGCCACATGAACTCCCTCATGCGATTCAAGCTTGCCCTCACGGAAGACAATCCGCAGATCAAACCCTATAACCAGGATGCGTGGGCGGCCACCGCGGATGCGGCCGCCGCCGACATCGCGCTCTCCCTCGCCCTGCTGGAAGGTCTTCATGGGCGATGGGTGACGCTTCTTTCTTCCCTGGCTCCGGCTGACTTCGCGCGCACGTTCCGCCACCCGGAGTCCGGCATGCAGACGCTGGACCGCACCCTCCAGACGTATGCCTGGCACTGCCGGCACCACGTCGCGCACATCACGGGTCTTCGGGAGAGAAGCGGGTGGCGGTAGTGCCGGCATGAAATCACCGAAGCAGCTCGCGGTGGAATCCGCGCTGCGGGGGAAAGTGAAGGGCCTCGCGAAGAAAGCTGCCGACATTCTTCTCAACGACGCCGAGATCCAGTACCTGCAGGAGTATGCCAATACCGTCTCGATCAAGCGCCTGGGCTTCAATGACCATGGCCCGGTGCACATGCGCTCGGTGGTGCTGAACGCCCTGATCATGGCGGAGCTCATGCACAAGGGCGGCATCCCCCTCAGCCTCGAGGCGGATGATGCAGGGACCTACGAGGACAGCCTGATTGCCCTGCTGACCGCCGGGATGCTGCACGACATCGGCATGTCCGTGGGCAGGGCCGACCATGAGCACGCCGGTGTCGAGCTTGCCCTGCCCATCATGGACCGCGTGCTCCGCGAGGTCTATGGGGACGATATCGGGAAAAGAGTCGTGGTCCGCTCCATGGCCGTGGAATGCATCGTGGGCCACATGGCGACGCAGAAGATCCACTCGCTGGAGGCCGGGCTCATGCTCGTGGCGGACGGGTGCGACATGGAGAAGGGCCGGGCGCGCATCCCCATGATGATCGCCACAGAGTCGCGCATGGGGGACATCCACCGGTACTCCGCCTCCGCGATAGAGAAGGTGCGCATCGAGAAAGGGAACGGGAAACCCATCAGGATCACGATAGAAATGAAGGCCACGGTGGGCTTCTTCCAGGTGGAGGAGGTCCTCCTGCACAAGATCAACGCGAGCCCGGCAAAGCAGTTCATCGAGTTGTATGCGGGCGTGATCGACAAGAAAATGAAGTGCTACCTCGGATGCGGGGAGGAGTAGGCGTGGCCACTGCCCCGGTCAGGAGAAATGCGCCGCCCATGGAGACCGCTCGCACACAAGGCGGGGCAATTGCCGCGGTGGCCCTCTGTGCCCTGCTGTGGAGCACGGGCGGACTCTTCATCAAGATCATTTCCTGGAATCCCTTTGCCCTGGCCGGGATCCGCAGCCTTGTCGGCGGGCTCGTCATTCTCATCTACATCCGCCGCCCGCGCTTCACCTGGTCGTTCGCCCAGATTGCCGGAGCACTGTGCTACGCCGCGTGCATGATCGGATTCGTTTCGGCAAACAAGCTCACCACCGCGGCAAACGCAATACTTCTCCAGTACACGGCGCCCCTCTATGCGGCGATATTCGGATGGATATTCCTGAAGGAAAAGGCCTCGGCCCTCGACTGGGTGACCATCGCGGTGGTCGTGGGCGGCATGACCCTCTTCTTCATGGACAGGGTTTCCGTGGGCAACATGCTGGGCAACGTGGTGGCCATCGCAAGCGGCGTGGCCTTTGCCGGGGCAATCGTCGCGTTTCGGGCGCAGAAGGACGGCTCATCCCTGGAGTCCATCCTGCTCAGCCATGCCGTCACCTTCGCCGTGTCCATCCCGTTTCTCTGGTCGGGCTGGCCGGGCCTTGCCGGGTGGGGCGGCATGGCCTTCCTCGGTGTTTTCCAGATCGGGATCTCCTCCATCCTGCTCTCCTACGGCGTGAAGCATGTGACCGCGCTGCAGTCGCTTCTGACCTCGGTGCTCGAGCCGATCTTCAATCCACTCTGGGTTTTCCTGGCTATCGGCGAGCGGCCCGGACCGCGCGCGCTTGCCGGGGGGGCCGTCATCCTGGTGGCCGTGACCACGCGCTCCGTGCTCAGCCTTCGATCGGCGGTCCGGCCGGCTGGTGCCGGCTCACCATCAGCACTCCCGCCAGGATGACCGCCCCCCCGAAGATCTGCATCCACCCGATGGACTCCCCCAGCAGCGCCACGCCGCCGAGCACGCCCACCACGGGAATGAGATTGATGAACGGGCTGACGGCGATCGGGCCCAGCCGCGACAGCGCGTACACGTAGAGGAAGTTAGAGAGCGCCGAGCAGAATACGGCAAGATAGGCGAGGTTGAGCCCGGCGGAAAGTGTCACGGGCACCCAATGCCGTACCTCCAGGAGCGCAAGAGGGAACAGGAAGACAGTTCCGAAGAGGGACTGGTAGGCGGTGATGGCGATCTCCGAAAGACGCCTGTGCAGGTTCTTGCTGAGGATGATGTAGAGAACCCAGGACGCGCAGGCGCCGAACATGAAGAGGTCCCCGGCCAATGAGATGGGCCCCTCCGTGCCCGTCCCGGGCCGCTGCACGACGAACACCACGCCCACAACAGAAAGCACGACCCCGGCGCCGGAAAGCCACGAGATACGCGTGCGAAAGAACACGGCTTCTGCGAGCAGAGTCATTACCGGAATCACGGCAATGATGAGGGACGCATGGGACGCAGAGGTGAGCTTGATGCCGCGTGACTCGAAAAAGAAATAGATCGTCACACCGACGAGCCCGCTGGCGGCCAGGGACGGCACGTCCCGGGCGCGCAGGCGTGCCCCCGGATCGAATTTGCGCAGAAACAGGTTCAGGATGACGGTCGCAATCACGAAACGGATGCACACCATGGTCATCGGCGGCATGCCGGTATTCAGGATTGTCTTCGAGCTCACGAACGACAGGCCCCAGAAAAGCACGGTCCCCCACACGGCGGTCAAAGGCAGCGCCCGAGGTGATGCGCTCGTCGCGGTTTGGGGGTTCATGGTGGGCCACGCTACCAGAAACTACCTGGTTGGACAACGCCAGGAGATGAACCGTCGGCCCTACCCACACCACGGTACTCCGTGGATTTTGGGCGCCACGGTACTCCGTGGATTGGGGCGCCACGGATTGCCGCGCATTCGCCGCGGGACGGTTCAGTCCAGGTGCAGCTTCTTCAGCTTCGGCGAGATGACCATCCGGCAGTATCCTTCGAACTTGTGGCCATTGTAGTAATTCTGGTGGTAGTCCTCTGCCGGCCAGAGTTTCTCCAGCGGCTCGATCTCCGTCACGATGGGATCGCGGTATTTCGACTGTGCCTTCTTCTTCGATTTTTCAGCAGCCGCTTTCTGCGTCTCATCGGCGTAGAGAATTATGGAGCGGTACTGCGTTCCTGTGTCCGCCCCTTGGCGGTTGAGCGTCGTAGGATCATGCGCCTGCCAGAATATGTCCAGTATCTGCTCGTAGGTGATCTTCACGGGATCGTATGCCACCTGGATCACCTCCGCGTGGCCGGTCTCCCCGGTGCACACCTCTTCATAGGTGGGATCCGGCTTCGTTCCTCCCGCGTAGCCCGACTTCACCGACAGCACGCCATCGATACGCTGGAGCACCGCTTCCGTGCACCAGAAACAGCCGCCGCCGAATGTCGCCAGCTCCTGCCGGCCAGAGGTGGTTTGGTTCATCTAAGCCTCCGAAGGGAATGTACGCATTCGGCGCGCAGTCGGACAAGGGCGCGCGGGTCAGGGAAGGATTGTAAGCCTCCCGAATACCGCAGTGGCATGGACTTCCAGCGCAGGAGCGCCGTCCTTGTAGGACGGCGTGGTGTACACGGCGTCCCCGAAGGCGATGGAGCGGCCCCCGGGTGCCTCCACCGTACCGAAGGCGGACGACATGTTCACCCTGGCCGGCTTTGCCGGGTTCAGACGGAGAGTGCCGCTTCCGAACACGACATTCACTTCCGTGCGGACCGTGCTGCCGGCGAGCTCGACACCGGTCAGGTCCACGGTGCCGCTGCTGAAGAGCACGTTGTAGTGGCGGCCATGCGCTGGTGACCACTGAAGGGAGGATTCAGAAAACACCATCGTGTTCCTGTCATGAATGACGGGGCCGCGCACAAGGACGCGAATCCCGATATAGACGAAAATCACCGCGATAATGACCCGGAAAAGCGGTATGTGGAATGGAACGTACCGGCGGACGAGAAACCACACTCCCACGACGATGAGGAGCACTCCCCAGAAGATTCCGTCGACGAGTGGCACCATGTTCATCCATTCTCCTTTGTTTCCTGAATGATTGCGACTGTATTTCGGGCTGTCAAGGTATACCCCTTCCGCGGTTGCTACGGCCCGCAAAATGGAACACCGACACAGGCGGGAAGCGTCCCCGTTCAGTGCCGAGGCGCGCGTGTGTGCCTGCCGCTCGTCACTCCTGGGCCCGCGCCCTGGCCAGCGCGTCGTTGATCGATTCCCGCACCCACTCGCGTTCCCTTGGAGAAAGGGTCTCTCCGAAGCGCAGCGTACGGGCGCCGATGTCGAGGCTGAGCCTGCGGGAGGATGCCATCATTTCACGATCATGGAAACGCATGCGCGGCCCGAAACCGTACCCGCGGCTCCAGTCATGACGGGAACGGGCGCCCGCGAACCGGGCCTCCTCCAGCCTGCACTCACCCACGTCCGAAAGCGGAACGCTTCTCCGCCGTGAGAAGAAAAACAACCGCCGCGTGTGCGTCAGTCCGTCGCGGCCGATCTCGATCCGCAGCCTTCCGAACACCCTGTTGAACGTCCAGAAGAGCATGCTGATTCCCATGGCGATAAGGGGAAGGGCCATGAGGGTGACACCAAGCGGGCGTCCGAGCGTGACCCTGGAGGAAGTCCAGAAACCGCCGAACATCACCCAGAAGAACCAGAGAGAGCCGAACATGGGGATGCCACGGCCTCGGCCCCCTGCCGGCATGAGGAATGTGACGATCCCGTTGCTGACTTCCCTCGATATACGCGAGCCATACGGCGGTCGATCGGAGATGGCCGCTCGCCGGGCCTCCCCCGATGGAGTGGCGCCCAATCCGCCGTGTACGTCGACGCCCAATCCGCCGTGTACGTCGGCGCGATACCCCGTCCCTTCCAGCAGCGCAGCGGCATCCTGCTCGCCGAGGGTGCGCTTGCTCTCGTCAGGCTCCAGCCAGTTGGAGAGCACACGCGAGAGCCCAGGGGAAGAGATCTGGATGACCGAGGGAAAATCGATCTTCATGTCCTTGAGGGGCAGATCTGCGGGGTTCTTGTGCGTGAGGAGAAAAAGGAGCGTGGCAGCCGCGGCGTAGAGGTCCGAGCGGACAGTCGCGCGGCCCACGAATTGCTCCATGGGGGTGTAGCCGGGAGTACCGACAATGGTCGAGGTTGCTTCGGCGGACAACCGTATGGCGTCCTGCACGCCGCCGAAGTCCACGAGAAACACCTCGGCGTCCTCACGGAGAATGATATTGCGCGGATTTATGTCGCGGTGGATGACCGGCGGACGCACTGAATGGATGTGGGCGATGATCCGTACGAGCCTGACCCCGATGTCGCAGATCTCCGCCTCCGTCCCCCGCCACCCCGCCTCCACCCGTCCCTGCAGGCTGACACCGTTCACATAGTCGCGTACGAGGACGAACTGGGGCACCCCGTCCCGGTCGGTGGAGAAGAAGTCGATGCAGGCAGGGATACGTTCGTGATGCAGACCCTTGAGAACCGCGGCCTCTCTCTCGAAGAGCTCGACTGCTTTCCAGTTTCCCAGGAGCCCGAAGTGAAGGAGCTTTACAACCACCTCGCGCCCCAGGAGGGAGTCCCGGGCCAGATAGGTGATCCCTGCCCCCCCGCGGCCGAGCTCGCGAATGACCTCATACCTGTCGGGAAGGTTCTCCCCGGGGTTCACGCCGCTAGGACTCCTGTACCCGGGTTTTCACCCACTGCCAGGCGTCGACGAAACTCTCGAAGCGCATGTCGGCAAAAGAAGCATTGTCACGTGAAGCCAGCTCAGCGACGAACGCCACCGCAAGACCGCCCTGCCGCGCTGCTTCTATGCCCGCGGGCGAGTCTTCGAATACCAGGGTCTCCGCTGCCGATACCCCCATGCGGGCCACGGCGCGAAGAAAGCCTTCCGGGTCGGGCTTCCCCGCGCCCACGTCTTCGTCACAGAGGATGAAGTCCACTGAATCTGCGGGCAGGCGGATGTTTTCCATCATCATCCGAACCTCTTCACGGGTAGATCCGCTCACGATTGCTTGCGGCACGGGCAAAGCGAGCATCCGATCCAGCCCTGTGGCTGCCCGCAGGTTCGTTCCGCGGAGGAACTCCCGTTTTATGTCGAGGAAGTGGTCCCAAACCTCCTCCCGGGAGGGGCGCAGGCCCCGATGCTCTCCAAGCCACTCGAATACGCCGCTCCAGGAAAAGCCGTACAGGTAGTCGAGCTCTTCCCGGCTCAGATCGATATCATGCTCGCGGCGAAGGAACTCGGAGAAGAGCCGATCATTGATCCGTTCGCTCTCCACTATCGTGTCGTCGAAATCGTAGATCAGGGCACGAATGCGGGAGGGTGCGCGTGTTTCCATGTTCGGCGAAGTATACGCCGGGGATGGCCGGCGGGCAACTCGGGCTCCCGGCGTTCCTCCGGAACGCCTGCCGCCCATCGGGACGGCCGGGACGAGGAGATCCAAAATCTGCAAAAAGATCTGTACACGGATCAGGAACGTGATACAATGTAGGTTGGAAGGACAAAAGGGGTCGCAATGCGCCTGAAAAACTATAACGAGGACCTTGTCCTCGACACGGTGAAGATCGTCCTGAAAGACAGGAAGGACATTCACCTCACACGGTCGTTCATCCTCGACGTCGCCGCCTACGCGCTGAACAGGATCCCGCCGAAGTACATCACGAGCGAGCGCGGCTTCACCCGCGAAGTGGTGCAGCCGGCCGACGGCAATGGGGATGACGGTGAGAAGTTGATCAACGTGATCGAGCTGATCACCCTGGTCAACAGGGCCGTGGAGGTGGTGGCAAAGAGACGCCATGACATCGAGCCGCTCAGAACGGGACGTGCAGCACCCTCCGCTGCCAAGGAAGACGGTGTGCCTCATCTCACGTACTACTACAACATGCCGCATATCTTCGGCCGTGTGGTGGACGCCGGTGACGGAAAGCCCGTCATCTCCGCCGAGGCGACGCTGTGGGTCAATGACAAGGTCTCGGTGCCCGCGGAGCCGGGCTGGCGCAATCCCTACATGACGAATGAGCAGACCCGCGGCTACTTCAGTTTCTGGCCGCAGGTGGAGATGGGAGAATCGGACAGCTTCCGCGCGGAAATGCGCATCGGCTTCGCGCACGGCCAGTACCGACCCTATACATTCAAGAAGACAATGAAAGTTGCGGGGGAGTTCTTCGTCCACGACTATATCCGCGGCGACAAGCTCCTCGACATCGGAACCCACACGCTGGAGCCTGCATAGAGGTTGTCAGGCGCCCACCGCCGCGGGGCACAATGAGAACCGCTCATTTGGAAACCAAACGGAGAGTTGCCGCCGCACACCGCATTCGCTTGCCTTCTCCCGGGACCGATGCTATCTTTTTTTCATACACAAAAGTCGCAGGGAGGGCACATCATGGAACCGAGGAAAATCGCGCCAGAGGCGCTGAAACGCGTTTTTTCTGACTTGAAGACCGGCAACGAGAAGGCCATCGGGACCTGGCTGTACAAGGGATACCGTGTGCAGGTGAGCCGCTACAAGTCTTCAGGCACAGAGAGATCTGCGCTCCTGTATCGGAAGAGACGGGACGAGGGTTTGTGCGTCCGCTGCGGGGCAAAGGTTACGCGGAAGAATCCTCTCACCGGCGCTCTCTACAGGCTGTGCGACACTCACAGGAAAGAAATCGACAGAAAGTAAGGCGACCGACGTACCTTGCACGGTACACCGCGCAGTGAGGCGGATTTGACGCCGCCCAGACGTGCCTACCGGTCGGCAGACTCGAGGGGAGAGGGAGCGGCACGCGCCGGAGAGGTCTCCCTCTCGGGCGCGTCGGGTATCGGCGCCACGGGGCCGGGCTCCAACGGCTCGGCGGAAGGATTCGCCGGGTACGTCAACGCGGGATCCGGGAACCGGCTGACCAGGTACGCGTAGCGCGCCGCCATCTGGTGGCTCTTTTCAAATGTCGTCACGTTGTAGCGCAGGGGATTGGTGATGATGGTGACAAGACGGCGCATTTCGTCGAGTCCCAGGTTGCCCACTCCTGAATCGTAGTGGTACGCGGCAGCAGCGCCGATACCGAAGACTCCCCTGCCCCATTCAATGCAGTTCAAGTACAGCTCGAGGATCCTGTCCTTGGGGAGGATGAGATCCATCTCGAGCGCGATGAGCGCCTCGAGGTATTTCCTGAAGTAGGTCTTGCGCGGGGTGAGGAAGAGATTTCTTGCAAGCTGCATCGGGATGGTGCTGCCGCCGACTGCGGTCCGTTTGATGGACCGGTTGATGATCCATGCATCGCGGATGGCGCCCAGGTCGACTCCTGCATGATGGTAGAACTTGTAGTCCTCCAGCCGGATCACCATTGTGCGCACGACGCGCGGGATCTGGCGCAGGGGCACGAACCGTAGCGCCTGGGTCTTCTGGTGGACAGTGACGCCGCGGTAAAGCATGAGCGCGGTCACCGGTGGATTCCATCGCAGGAGCGCCAGGCTGGCAATGAGGATAAGGAGTATGAGCGCCGCATGGCCCAGGAGGACAAGGAAGAGAACCGCCCGCGCCAGCTTTCCGGCAATCCGGGCAGGCTTCGCGACGTCCTTCAGCCAGGCCATCCAAGGCGCAGCGTGCGCGGAAATGCGGGCGAGCATCGGGATTTGCCGGGAGAAAAGTAGCGGAGGGAGGCGCGGTACGTCAAGGCCCGCTGTGGTAGAGTGGCAGAGTGGCACATCGGGCATCAGTAGGGGAGGCGCGGCGGCGCCTTCCCGGAGAGTTCCTCGAAATCCTTGACGCGACATTTCCCCAGCCCGTGGCGGAAGCCATACTCAGAGGCATGGGGGGGAGGCGGTGCACCACGCTCCGCGCCAACACCCTGCGCGGCTCGGCCGAGGCACTCATGCGGTTCTTCCGCGACAACGCGGTGAAGTACCGCCGGGTGCCCTGGTACAGCGACGCTTTCGTGCTCGCCGAGCTGCGCGAACGGGATGTCCAGGCGTGGCCCGCATACGCGGAGGGACGGATCTACCTTCAGAATCTCTCCAGCATGGTTCCAGCCCTGGCCCTCGGTCCGCGGCCCGGTGAGCGCGTGCTGGACCTTGCGGCGGCGCCGGGCAGCAAGACCACGCAGATGGCAGCGCTCATGGCAAACAGCGGCTCGATCCTCGCCAACGACGCTGATGCAATACGCCTGGAGCGGCTCGCCTACAATGTGCGGCTGCAGGGATGCAGCATCGTGGAGGTCAGACTGGGCTGGGGCGAAAAGCTCGGGGAGCTCTCACCGGAAAGCTTTGACAGGGTGCTTCTCGATGTTCCCTGTTCTGGTGAGGGCCGATTCATCGTGTTCGAGCCCGCCACGTCACGCGGCTGGTCAAGAAAGGGTGTCACCGAAAGCGTGCGGCTGCAGAAAAAGCTCATTGCGAGCGGCACGCGCGCGCTGAAGCCCGGCGGTGTCCTGGTCTATTCCACCTGCACCCTGAACCTGGAGGAAAACGAGCGGCTGGTGCAGTGGGCGGTGGAGAGTTTTCCACTGGAAGTGGAAAAAGTGCCCATGCAGATACCGGGCGCGTATGCCGGCATGACGCGCGGCCTGCTTCCCTGCCTCGCCATGGCTCTGCGGATCTTTCCCGACTCCGAGAAAGAGGGATTCTTCGTGTGCCGGATGCGTAAGAAGACCTGAGGCTGAATCCGCGGAATACCGCGGCGCCCCCAAATCCGCGGAATACCGCGGCGCCCCAAATCCGCGGAATACCGCGGCGCGCTTACGGCAGCGGGCCGAAGTACTGGTAGTACCAGCAGCGGACATTCCCGTTGTAGAGCTTTCGGTTGCGGGAAGCCCGTGCGCCGAAAAATTTCTGGAAGTCCTCCCGTGCGGAAAGGGCGAACAGAGACCATGTCGGCAGGCCGCGAAAGAGCGTGCCCATGGCGCGATACAGCCCGTCCACTTCGCTCTGCTCCCCCTGTCGCACGCCATACGGCGGGTTGCACACCATGCATCCAAAGTCACCTTCCGGGGCGAGCTCTTCGAAGC
>Ga0265316_10002186_pt1 | contig 20550 bp, 16 predicted proteins | sample 4522metaG_FD_202092 | JGI IMG/M metagenome (GOLD analysis project Ga0265316, IMG submission 202092) | Rhizosphere microbial communities from Carex aquatilis grown in University of Washington, Seatle, WA, United States - 4-5-22 metaG | ecosystem: Host-associated > Plants > Roots > Rhizosphere >... | reverse complement strand
AGAACCGCCGCTCCGATGCGCCACACTCCCGGAAGTTGGCCTGCGCTTGTCGCAGACTCACCACGTTCGCCCCGCCTGCATAGTCGTGGTCCTCAAATTGAACCGGATCATCTTCCCAGAAACACACAGGGCAGAGATCGAACGTGCCACCGGGCTGTCTCTCAAACGTGAAACAGCCACAACACGGGCAAGGGAAACGGGAAGCTGGTCCTTTCCATCCACGGCGGTACTCGTCAATATAGTATCCGACCGGCTGCGAGGTTCCTGTTACATGCAGTGATCCATCGCTCCGGTCAACGATCAGCGGGGCATTCCCGGCCAGGGCGTAGCGAACGTCTCCAGTGGTGCGGTACAGCTTTGAAGTGTAGAAGAAGACCCAACCGAAGTCAGCTTCCATCGTTTCGCCTTCCAGGAGAGATAGTTCGAGCGGGCCTTCCTTGCCGCCATCAGCAGGGTGATCGGCAAGCCAAGCGATGACCACTTTGGTGGCCTGTTCACCGTCGATCATTTCGCTCCTTTCTTATTGCGGTCCTGAATCCACAGGCCCCACACAGCTTCGCCTTTGGTGTCCGCAGAGATTTCCCGCAGTTCTGGCAGGGTGGGCCGTACAGCGAGACGACATGATGGTAGAAGGCGTTGATGTTGGTTTCGCGGAATCCCGTGATGCGCTCGTATTCACAGTCGAGTCGTGTTCTGCTCGGTCGCCACGGTGGTTGCGAACATCTTGTCATATCAGAGCCAACTGCTCCGATGTCGGCTCCGCTCAACAATACCAGGGTTCGTTGAGGAAGGGGATGGCGGCGCGCGGGAGGAGATCGAAGTTGTCGGGGAGCGGGTCGGACGTTGCGAGGTGCCAGATCCGGGCGAAGATGTCGCGGCGGGAACTCTGGCGCTCGCGCGCGACCAGGCGCAGGACGGCCGCGCTCAACTCATCCAGGCTCGGGTCGGCGTGACGCCACGGGTAGATGAGCGCGGCCTGGTCGAATTCTCCGATTGCCGCTGCGATATCGGGCAGCTCCAGCAGGCGCGAGCCGGCGGTGACCAGCAGACGCAGGCCGAGCTGCACCGGGGCTACGCGGTCCACCAGATCCAGCTCCACAAGAAGCCGCAGCAGGTCGCGGTAACCGGCCCAGGTGGTCCAGGGGGTGAACGGAATGAACGTCGGCGCCAGCTCCAGCCCGGCCTCCCGGCAGGCGCGCGCAACCTCGATGAAATCCGCCCGCGTGTGACCCTTTTCCAGCCGCTCCAGCACCTCGTCCTCGATCGATTCGACTGCGGTGGTGACGAACAGGCAGCCCGTCTGGCGCAACACCGGCACGAGGTCGCCGTGATTCAGAAGGTGCTCGACTTTGACCGTAACGTCGTAGGTCAGCTCCGGGTAGCGGTCAGCGAGCGCGTGGACGATGCGCATGGCGTGCGCGGGGCCGTTGAAGAAGTCGGGGTCGCCGAAGCTGATGTGGCCGGCGCCGGCGGCAACCTGGCGGCGAATGTCCTCGATCACCACTTCGGGCGGGACGATGCGGAAGCGGCCGTTGTAGACCGGGACGACGGGACAATGGCGGCACAGGTGCTTGCAGCCACGGCTGGCTTCCGTGTATCCGACGAGCTTGACCGAGCCGTTCACGTGCAGGTGGGCGTAGTCGGCGAGCGGCGGCAGGCCGGTGCGGTCCGGTACAAGGAACCGCTGGCGCGCAGTCGAGACGGGGGTGGGAGGCCCGACCTGCTCGATGGCGTCGGCCAGCGCCTGCTCGAATTCTCCGCCCACGACGATCTCGACGCCGAGGCTGCGCAAGTATGGCTCGTTGAGCGGGGCATAGAGGCCGAAGCAGGCGAGACGAGCACCCGGGTTGAGCGCTCGGACGCGCTCGATAGCGCGGGCGGCCAGCCGCGTGGCGGTGTGCATGGGAAGAAAGAACGCGATGACGCCGGCCTCGCACACCGCGGCCTGGGGGAATGCCTGCACGGCCAGGTCCGCGCACTCGACGGTGTGCCCGCGGGCGCCGAGCCAGGCCGCGGCCGAAGCCAGCCCGAACGGCTGACGACCCAGTTCGTAGGTGGAGACAAGGAGAATGCGCACGGCCTTGCCTCCATTATGGCCTCGACGGGACAAGCAGAAGCTTGTCCTACGTCTTCGTGAAATACAGGGTGGTGGCGCGCGCCAGGTCCTCGCGGTCCGCGCGCGGGGCCCGGCCCTCGTAACCGCTGATCGAGACCAGGATGTTGCAGACGTCGGCCGGGTAGCAGGCGCGCAGCTCCAGGCATCCGTGCTGGTAGCAGAGTTTACGCAGCCAGCCGGCGCTGTCGGGTTCGAAGGGCACGTTGCGGGCGGTCATCACGCGACGGAAGATCTCGTCGAACAGCACGTCGTCCACGGCCTCGACGAAGATCTTATTCTGGAGGCGCCGCAGGAACGCCTCGTCGGCCAGCTCGCGCGGGTCGAGGTTGGTGGCGAAGACCACCAGGGTCTCGAAGGGGATCTGGAACTTGACGCCGTACCGGAGCGAGAGGTAGTCCACGCGGCGGTCGAGGGGCACGATCCAGCGGTTCAGCAACTCGCGTGGGGCCATAAGCTGGCGGCCGAAATCGTCGATCACGAGGACACCGTTGTTGGCCTTCAGTTGCAGAGGCGCGGCATAGACCCCGGTGGCCTCGTCGAGGCGCAATTCGAGCATGCTGGGGACAAGTTCGCCTCCGGTGACCACGGCCGGGCGCCGGCACATCACCCAGCGCGGGTCCATATCCGCCGAGTCGCTCTGCAGAGGCTCGTGGACTACGGGGTCGAAGAGCTGGATGATCTGCCCGTCCACCTCGATGGCGTAGGGGACCACGATGGTGTCGTGGTAAACGCGCAAGAGCCGCTCGGCCAGGCTGGTTTTGCCGCTGCCCGTCGGTCCGTACAGGAAAATCGAGTTCTGGGAGATGATCGACGGGCCAAGCTGGTCCAGCAGGCTGTCGGAGAGCACCAGGTCCGCCAGGGACTGGCGCAGCGACTTGCGGTCGATCTTCACCTTGGCCGCCTGGGCCTTCACCAGCCTGGTGTACTGGCGTAGCGAGACGGGCGCGGCGCCGGCGTAGTGGCTGATCTGAAAGCGGTCGTTTGCCAGGTTGCGGCCGGCCACCGTGAGGTTGAAGGAATAGTCGTTGCCGACCATGCCTTTCACCTCCAGAAGCTGCTGCGTGCGCAGGTCGCGGAAAACGGCCTCCAGCACCATCGGAGACAGCTTGAGGGCCTTGCCGAGGCCCTGCAGCGTGCTGATGCCGGAAATGTAGGTCCGGCGCAGAACCAGGTCGGTGATCAGGGCCTGGGGAATGCCGGAGGCCTCAATCGATTCCGGCGGGGGGGGGCAATAGACGGGCGACGAGAGCGATACCATGGTGTCTCATTCTAGTGCAAAACGAGGGCGGCTGGCGAGGTGAATTCTCTCCGATTCTCGCCAATCTCGCCAAAGACCAGCCGAGCGGGCCGTCGGCCGCGGACCAGGAGCGGTCCGCCCTACTTGATCTCGGGGCTGTTGAGGGTGGCCGGCTCGGCGCCCCAATTCTGGTGAATCACGTGGCTCTGATCGGAGAAAAAGGTCCGCCGGCCGGTGCTGTTGAAGCTCACCGGGTTGGCGTTCACGGTGTACCCGGTCGGTCCGCCGATCAGAATGAACTGATAGCCGGTCTTGATGCCCTTGGCCAGATCCCCGGGGATCAGGTCCGCCGCGGACGGGCCGGCCGGACCGCCTTCCGGGGGGCCGAGCTCCTCGAGTTTGGTCGCAAATCGGCCGAATTGCGAGTAAAACATGGCTTGCCCGGCCTGGAGGGTCTTGATCTGCTCGATAGCTGCCATCTCCTGCGCGTTCATCCGCGCCTTGTCGATCTTCGGCACGGCGATTGCGGCGATGATCAGGATGATCGCGATCACGATCAGAAGCTCGATCAGGGTGAATCCCCGGCGTCTGCTGTTCCTCATGGGCAGCCTCCCCTCAGACCATTCTCGCAGAATGACGGCAGGCGGACGTGCCTGCCGCACACTTCTACTGAGTACTTGACGCTGTGACAGGGCTTACCGTGGAGTGGATCCTTCCGAGGACGGCCAGCAGCGGCCCCAGCCGCTCCAGCCGCAGGGCGTTCGGCCCATCGGAAAGCGCGCGCTCCGGCGCCTGGTGCACCTCCACGAACAGACCGTCCACGCCGGCGGCCACAGCCGCCCGCGCCAGCGGCTCGATAAACTCGGCCTGGCCGCCGGAGGCCGTCCCGGCGGCTCCGGGCAGTTGCACGCTATGCGTGGCGTCGAAAACTACCGGATACCCCAGGCCGCGCATGATAGGCAGCGCCCGCATATCCACCACCAGGTTGTGATACCCGAACGTGGTGCCGCGCTCGGTGAGCAGGATGCGGGAGTTCCCGGTGGAGGCGACCTTGTCGGCCGCCAGGCGCATATCTTCGGGCGCGACGAATTGCCCCTTCTTGATGTTCACGATCCGGCCGGTGCGTCCGGCTTCCACCAGCAGATCGGTCTGCCGGCAAAGGAAGGCGGGGATCTGGAGAATGTCGGCGACCTCGGCGGCCGGACCCGCCTGGGACGGCAGGTGAATGTCGGTGAGGATGGCGTAACCCTCGGCCTTCAGGCCGGCCAGGATCCGCAGACCCTCCTCGGGACCGGGCCCGCGCCAGGAGGAAAGGCTGGAGCGGTTGGCCTTGTCGAACGAGGCTTTGAAGACGAACGGCCCGGAGATCGCGCCGATCTCGCGGGCCAGGAAGTGGACATGCTCCTCGCTCTCGATCACGCACGGCCCGGCGATCAGGGCCAGGGGGCAACCGGGGCCGAAGGAGACCGACCCGAGCTGGATGGTCATACGGCGGCCGGCTCGAGTTGCTTGGCCGGACGCTGGTGCCGCCGCACCCGGAAGTCCTTGGCAGCACCGATGAAGGCCGCGAACAGGGGGTGCGGCTCGAGGGGCCGGGACTTGAACTCAGGATGGAACTGGCAGCCCAGGGCCCAGGGGTGGTCCGGCAGCTCGCAGATCTCGACGTAGACCCCGTCGGGCGTTTCGCCGGCCAGGCGCAGGCCGGCCGAAGTCAGGGTCTGCTGGTAATCGCGGTTGAATTCGTAGCGGTGGCGGTGGCGCTCGCTGATCTCGCGCCGGCCATAGGCCTGGTAAGCAAAGCTGCCCTCGGCCAACACGCAGGGATAGGCGCCCAGGCGCATGGTGCCGCCCAAGTCGTCGATCCCCTTCAACTCGCGCAACTTGTAGATGACGCGGTGGGGCGCCGCAGTGTCGAATTCCGTGGAATTGGCTCCGGCCAGGCCGCACACGTTGCGGGCGAACTCGACCACCAGCATCTGCATGCCGAGGCAGATGCCGAAATACGGCACCTTGCGCTCACGCGCGAAACGGACGGCTTCGATCATTCCTTCGCAACCGCGCTTTCCGAAGCCGCCCGGCACCAGGATCCCGTCGTAGGCGGCGAGCGCCTCGACGGCGCCCGGCTCGGTGAACGCTTCGGAGTTGATCCAGTGGATTCCGACCTTTACGTTGTGGGCCAGGCCGCCGTGCAGCAACGCTTCCTTCAGGCTCTTATACGAGTCCTCGTAAGTGGTGTACTTGCCTACCAGGCCGATCGAGACCTCACCCGCCGGATTCCGCAGGCGGTGGAGCATGGCTGTCCACTCATCGAGTTGCCGCGGTCCGGACTCCAGGCGTAGCAGGCGCAGGACGCGGTCATCCACCCCCTGCTCAGCGAAACCCAGGGGCACCGCGTACACCGACTCGACATCGAAGGCGCTGATGACGTTCTCCACGTCCACATCGCAGAACAGCGCGATCTTCTCCTTGATCTCGGCCGACAGGACGTGCTCGCTGCGGCACAGCAGCAGGTCCGGCTGAATACCAATTTCGCGCAGCTCCTTGACGCTGTGCTGGGTCGGCTTGGTCTTGAGCTCCTGGGCGGCGTTGATCCAGGGCACCAGGGTGACGTGAACGAAGATGGCGTTCTCACGGCCCACTTCATGGCGGAACTGGCGAATGGCTTCGAGGAACGGGAGCGACTCGATATCGCCGACCGTGCCGCCGATCTCGACAATGACCACGTCCACGCCCGGGGAGACCTTGCGGATGGCGGCCTTGATCTCGTTGGTGACATGAGGGATCACCTGGACCGTCTTCCCCAGATAGTCTCCCCGCCGCTCTTTGGTGATGATGCGCTCGTAGATGCGGCCCGAGGTGACGTTGTTGGCCTGGGTGAGGGGCGCATGGGTGAAACGTTCGTAGTGTCCGAGGTCCAGATCGGTCTCCGCGCCGTCGTCGGTCACGAACACCTCGCCGTGCTGGAAGGGGCTCATGGTGCCGGGATCGACGTTGAGATAGGGGTCGAACTTCTGGAGCGTGACCCGCAGGCCGCGGCTCTCGAGCATGCACCCAATCGAGGATGCCGCTATGCCCTTGCCGAGCGAGGAGACTACTCCTCCGGTTACAAAGATGTACTTGGCCATCGTCCTTGGTTCACCATTTGGGGGCTGGCGGCCACTTCAAAGAGCCGCGCAACCCGTTCCAGATCCTGGGGTGTGTCCACGCCGAGGGATTCGTATTCCGTCTCGGCGACCCGAATCTTGCAGCCGTTTTCGATCGCCCGCAACTGCTCCAGCCGTTCGGCCCGTTCGAGCGGCCCGATCGGCAACTGAGGGTACGCGAGCAGAAACTCACGCCGGTACACGTAGAGGCCGGTGTGCTTGTAATGGACAGCATCCCCGCCGTCACGGACCGCGGGGATGGCGGCGCGCGAGAAATAGACGGCGTTGCCTTCCCGGTCGGTCACCACTTTCACCACGTTCGGATTGGCGATTTCGGCGGGATCTTCGATCCTCTTCTTGAGCGTGGCCATGGGGATCTCGGGGGCGTCGTCGAGCGCCAGAATGGCGGCGTCGATGGCGGCCGGATCGATGAGCGGCTCGTCGCCCTGGATATTCACGATCAGCTCGGCGTTCTCGGCGGAGACGACCTCAGCCGCCCGGTCGGTGCCCGAGAGGTGGTCGGCCCGCGTCATCCGCACCGGAGCACCGAAGCGGCGCGCCTCGGCGAAGACCCGGTCGTCGTCGGTCGCAATTACGACACGGGTGAGGTAGCGAGCCTGGCTGGCACGCTCGAAGACGTGCTGGAGCATGGATTTGCCGGCGATAGAGGCGAGTACTTTCCCAGGAAAACGAGAGGAGCCAAACCGGGCCGGAACAACCCCCAGAATCCTACCGTGCACGTTCGATGATAGCACGAGTTCGGGACCGGTTCGGCACAGATGGCCGGCGCAGGCAGCGCCCGCGGAAACCGCCCTTCCCACGGATTCTTGCGACTCCCCCGCCCATTCCGCGATCCAAATATGTGTAACTTCCGAAACGATTGCAGCGTCGCAAGTTCGGGGCGATCCCTGCGCAGGAGGTCGTCTGCCTACGGAAACTGGAATCCGGAATGCTGGTGATATACTGAAGTTCGCCGCAGCCTTACGGGAAGGGGAGAGCCAGTGATGGTTGCGCATCGGCCCGTGAAGTACGGTAGTGTGATCGCTTTTGCCGCGGTAGCAGTCGCAGGCGCGTGCCTGGCCGGCGACGACACGAGTGCTCCGCAAACTCCCCAGGAACCTACGGTATCGATCCAGCCGCGCACGAAGGCGCTGATACCCGCCGCCAACCCGGACATCCCGCGTTCGCGCAGTATCCGGGTGGATACGACCCTGGTGCCGATCCCTGTGACCGTGACGGACCCCCTGAACCGCTTCGTAACGGGGCTGGAGATCAAGCACTTCCGCGTGTTTGAAGACAAGGTGGAGCAGAAGGTCGCCTACCTGTCGAGCGAGGATGCGCCGATCTCGATCGGGCTGGTGTTCGACCACAGCGGCAGCATGGGGGCCAAGCTCCAGAAATCGCGCGAGGCGGTCGCGCAGCTCCTGAAAACCGCGAACCCGGACGACGAGTTCTTTCTGGTGCAGTTCAACGACCGGCCCGAACTGGCCGTGGCCTTCACCCACAGCGCGGACGAGGTACAGAACCGGCTGACCTTCATCGAATCGAAGGGCCGCACGGCGCTGCTCGACAGCGTGTACCTGGCCATCAGCCAGATGAAGAAGGCTCACAACCCCCGCAAGGCCCTGGTGGTAATCTCCGACGGCGGCGACAACAGCAGCCGGTACACGGAGACAGAAATCAAGAACGTGGTGCGCGAAGCGGACGTCCAAATTTACGCAATCGGTATTTTCGAACCGATGGCGGCCCGGGGGCGGACGGCGGAAGAGCTGTCCGGGCCCAGCCTGCTGAGCGAGATCGCCGAGCAGACCGGCGGACGGCATTTTCCGGTGGAGAACCTGGCCGAGCTGCCGGATGTGGCTGAGAGGATCGGGTACGAACTCCACAACCAGTATGTGCTGTTTTACTCCCCTCTGAACGGCACGAAGGATGGAAAGTATCGCCATGTCCAGGTGAAGCTGGTGCAGCCCAAGGGGCTGCCGCCGCTCCGGGCCTTCTGGCGTCTCGGTTATTATGCACCCACGCAGTAGCTGCTTTGCTCTCTTTCTGATGGCCGCGCTCGCGGCCCCTGTCAGCCCGCAGGAGCAAAGTGGCGCCACGTTCACCGCGGACACTCGACTGGTGGTTTTGCACGCCACGGTGGTGGACAAGGGCGGCAAGCTGGTGACCGACCTGCCGCGCGCTGCGTTCCACGTTTTCGAGGATGGCGCCGAGCAGCAGTTGAAGCTCTTCCGGCGGGAGGACGTCCCGGTCTCGCTGGGCATCGTGATCGACAACAGCGGAAGCATGCGCGAGAAGCGAAAGAAAGTCGAGGACGCGGCCCTGGCCCTGGTTAAGGCGTCCAACCCGCAGGACGAGGTTTTCATCGTGAACTTTAACGATGAGGCGTACCTCGACGTGCCGATGACCAACGACATCAAGAAGCTCGAGGAAGGCGTGGCGCGCATCGATTCCCGTGGCGGCACGGCCATGCGGGACGCGATCGATCTGTCGATGGAGTACCTCAAGTCCAAGGCCAAACGCGACAAGAAGGTGGTCGTGGTAGTCACCGACGGCAACGACAATGCCAGTGAGATTACCCTCGAGAAGCTGATCCAGAAGGCGCAGCAGCGGGAGGCGCTGATCTACACCCTGGGACTGCTGGACGAGGAGGAGCATCGCGAGGTGAAGCGCGCCAAACGCGCCCTGGACGCGCTGGCGACCGCGACCGGCGGCGTGTCCTACTACCCGAAGGCGGTCAACGACGTGGGCGCCTTCACGCTTCAGGTGGCGCACGACATTCGCAATCAGTACACTCTGGGCTACACCCCCTCGAACGTCGCGCTGGACGGCAGCTACCGGCAGGTCAAGGTTGTTGTGGACGCCCGCAACCGCCCGACGGTGCGGACGCGAACGGGCTACTACGCCTCACCGGAGCTGGCCAAGCGGGCGGCGGCGGCGGGGCCGGCGGAGAAGGCGCAGTAGCTGCCCCCAGTGCATATTTTGCGCAACGGCTAACTGAGTTCGCGCCAATCTTGCTCGTTCAACTCGACTTTGCACTTCTTCGCGGCGGATTTGATGCGCTTCCAGGCGGCGTCGCGCTCCGCTTCGGTGACGCCTTGCACCTGCTTGAAGCGGGCGATCGCGTTGCGGACGTGAGCGGCGTCGTGGATGGGCTCCTTGCGTTCCTTGGGGAAGGCGAAGTCCTCATCGGCGACATGCTCGCGGGCAGCCTCAGTGATCTTGGACATGCTTCTCGATGAGCAAACCAATGGCCAGTTCACTCGCGCCATCGCAGGAATGCGGCGACACCGCCGGTCGATTCGAGCAAAGCCGCATCTTCAATAAACGTCACGGTTGCACCAGTTTCCCTGGCTTTCGCCACCAGCAGATCGGGCAGCGGCGCTTGCTGGGACGTGGCAGCCTCGGGCGCCGGGACGCCCTGCGCTTCTTCCGGCTGGGGATGGCTCTCCTCGAGGAGCGCGCCGCTGATGAGCAGTTCTTCCACTTGTCCGCCGGCCAGGGCTTCGAGCGTCTCCTGCGGCCCGACTACGGCCAATCCGCGCGCACGATATTGCTGCATCAGCCGGTCCACCTTTTCCGCGGCGGTCCTGGCTTCCTGCCCCTGTAGCTCCTTCAGAGTGGCGGTCAGGACATCCTGCTCTGACGCGTGAATGTCGAGTTTCATTACCTCCACCATGGAGACCAGTTCCGGAGGCAGGTGTTCCTGAAGGAGCGGAATCACCACCTGATCTCCGGCCAGGATGATGTAATTCACTTTGTCTTCGCGGACAATCTGAGCCAGGCGGTCGATGACCTCTTTGGCGTGCTCCTGGTGCGCGTTCCCCACACGCCGCTGGTAGCGGGCCTGCGACCATCCACCGACCTTAACCCGATGAGCCTTCTTGCCTTTCACCTCCTCCGCATCGATGACCTGGCCAAGCCCGAAGACGAAGATGCGGGCCGTATTCGTATCCGTGAGCACCGCGGCATACCGCGGGTATTGCTCATCGATGCGGGCCAGAGGGTACAGATGAGGCTGGTTGTAGGCATAGACCCGGTTATCGCCGACGGGGGTCGTTAGCTGGATTGCCTCGAAGAATTCACCCGCGCCCCAACATGCGAATATGGCGACCCCGTTTGCCGCTGGGTCGATCTTGTCCGTGGCATAGGAAGCGATCCTCTCCACGTCTACATCGAAACTCTGACGCTCGGGGGAACTCGCCGCCCAGGTGCTGGCAAGAGCCTTGAACTCGCGATGAAGGTACGGCGCCGCGTCGTGCGTGCGTCCGTGCTGACCCGGCTGAGTGTTCAGGTAGACGCTCAACACCGGAAACGTGGTGGGCTCGAAAGCCACCAGCCGCGCGAGAGGCTCTTCGATGGTGGTCGCAAGCAGCTCTGTGGTCGTGGATGCCATGACAGACCACGAGCACGCGGCGGGCCAAAGATCCGAGAGGGGAGGGCAGCGCACGCTGTATCCACAGCGGCGTGCGCACTGCCGTAAAGAACGAGAGTCGTAGCCCCTTATTATCCGCCTGAGAAGCCGCGGTAGTGGGGTACACTCGAACAAGATTGGAGGATGCATGCGCCGAATCCTAAAGTGGGCTGGCATCGTTGCGGCGGTCCTGGTGGTTGTGGTGGTGAGCCTGCCGTTCCTGATCAACGTGAACCAGTTTAAGCCGCGGCTGGAGTCGGAGCTCTCGACCGCGCTGAACCGCGACGTGAAACTGGGCAACCTGAGGCTCTCTATCCTGTCGGGTGAAGTGACCGCCGACGACCTTTCGGTGTCCGAAGACGAGGCATTCGGCAAACCGGCGTTCATCCGCGCGAAAGCGCTGAACGTCGGCGCGGAAATCTGGCCATTTCTGATGTCGCGCAAGCTGATCGTGACGTACCTGACGATCGACCAGCCGGAGATCGCGCTGGTGCAGGCCCCCTCGGGCGCATGGAATTTCTCGAGCCTGGGCGGCAAGAGGGCTCCACCGGCAGCGGCGCCCCCGGGTGCAGCGCCCGCGCCGGGAACGGCGCCGCTGGACCTCTCTGTCAAGCTGGTGAAGATCGCCAACGGACGATTGAAGCTGGGCCGCACACTGGGACACTGGAAACCCCTGGTGCTGGAGCAGGTGAACATCGAGGTGCGGGAGTTTTCGGCCACGACCGCGTTCCCGTTCAGCCTGGCGGCCAAGGTCGCGGGCGGCGGCGCCATCCAGTTGGACGGCAAGGCAGGACCGATTAACCCCACCGACTCGGCCATGACCCCGGTGAATGCCTCGCTGAAGGTGACGCAACTCGATCTGGCAGGCTCGGGCATGAGCGATTTCGCGCCGGATGTCGCGGGGTTCGTTTCGATCGAGGCCACCGGCTCGTCCGACGGCCTCATGATGCAAGTCGACGGGAAGGTGAAGGCGGAGAAGCTGAAACTGGCCAAGAAAGGAACTCCTGCCACACGTCCCGTGGAGTTGGATTTCTCCGTGCGGCACGATCTCGGAAAACACAGGGGCACCCTGCGGCGGGGAGATATCCACATCGGGGGCGCGACGGCGCACTTGACGGGGACTTACGCCGAACAGGGCGAGTCGATGATGCTGCACATGACGCTGTCCGGTCCGAACATGGCGGTGCCCGAGTTGGAGAGCCTGCTGCCCGCGCTGGCGGTGGTGCTGCCGTCGGGTAGCCGGCTGGAGGGCGGGACGGCGAGCGTCATGCTGGTGCTGGAGGGTCCCGGCGACAAGCTGGTGACGTCGGGATCGCTGGCCCTGAACAACGTCAGATTGACGGGGTTCGACCTGCCGAAGAAGATGGCGAGCATCGAGAAACTGGCGGGCATCAAAGCCGGGCCGGACACGGACATCCAGACCCTGAGCGCCAACGTGCGGGTGGCGCCGGACGGGGACAGCGCCCAGGACATGAACCTGTTGGTGCCGGCCATCGGCGAGCTGACGGGGGCCGGAACCGTGAGCCCTGCGAACGACCTGGATTTCAAGATGAGCGCCATTGTGCACACCTCGGGGCTACTCGCGATCATAGGGAACACACCCATTCCTTTCACCGTGCAGGGGACATGCGCGAATCCGGTCTTCAAGCCGGACTATAAGGCGGTCGTCAAGGAGAAGGTGAGCGGATTCGAAAAGACGGGGGAGGGATTGCTTAAGGGGCTGCTGGGCGAGAAGAAGAACTAAGGGGCGAGAATCGGCCTGCCGGAGTATGCCGTTATTGGCTGCCTGCCGGGAGGGCTTGGGCAAGAAAGCGCAGGATTCTTGGCCAGGTGTCGGCTTGTGCTTTTGCGGCGCCCTCAGGCGTCCCCCCGATTTCCAGGCTCATGTTCTGCCGCGATCCTCGCGTTGGAACGTACGCAAGTGGGAACCAGTGGCCCGCGCCCTCGTAAGTCACGCTCTCGTCGCGATATGCGCGATGCGCTTGCCGGAGCCTCTTGATCAGCCGCTCCGCCATCATCGACGAGGGCCAGATCTGGTCGTCCCGTCCTGACAGGAGCAGCACAGGACCGGCGATTCGCTCGACCGGGATCTCGGCGCTCGCCGTGTCCCGGCAATGCGCGAGGTCTGCCAGGAAGAGTGGAGTCTGCCGCACCGGCCTTCCGGTGACGGTGTTCCAAAGGTAGCTCACTGCAAAGTCGAGCGGAATGTAGTTCGGGACATAGGGAAGCGGCTTCCCGTTGAAAGTCCAGGCAGGCCCTCCCGGGAGATGGTGGGCCGTGACGCCTTCCCACCGCACGTGGCTCGGCGAGCGAGCGATGACAGCCCCTACCCTGTAGGTCGCCGCCGTAATCAGGGCGGCTTCCGCGCCACGCGAGGCACCGTAGATACCCACCACGCCGCCATTCACTTCCGGCCTGCGGCGCAGCCACTCGATTGCAGTTCCAAAATACTCGATGGGTATTCTTTGCAGAGTGGGCGGTAATCGACCAACCCCGAAGTATGCGAGTGACAAGGCAGCGAATCCGCGCGACGCGAACAGGGCGGCATCGGATTCGCTGAAGCCTCCTTCGGAGCCGCCGAGCACGATCAGTCCGGGATGTCCCCGGCCGTCGCCGGGTTCGTAGAGGACGCCGACTATTCCATGTTCCGCGACCGGGTGGCGATGGATTCCCCGCCGCGCGCACGTTCGTTCAATTCTGATGGATGCGAGCTTCCGCTTTCCGAGCCAAGCCTCCATCTCCGTGATCATGGGCGCTGCAAAGTCCGTGATCGAAAAGAAGGAGCGATCGCCACTTTTTGGCTCCGAATCCGGTTTCATGGACCAGAACAGCCCCATTCCGTCCGCGCCCTGATAATCCCCGGAAACCGAGGCCTGCGAGTTGAGAGCGATGGTGCCGTCGGATCGGGAGACGAAGCGCGCTTCGCTTCTCCAGGCCAGCTTGTCCTGCGCAACCGCTCTGGCTCGAATCGTGATGGTGCGATTCGCGGGCAAGCCCGAAAGCTGGATATCAAGCCGCTCATCCATCAACGCGGGCTGCGGCGTGACGGAGAAGGAGGGCTGCGGCGCCTGGTTGCCGGCTCCACGCCAGCCTGCCATGAGCGGCATCGCAAGCAGCGTCGCGCTCACCAGCACGCACCCGGCTCCTGTCTCCTGTGACCTATTCATATCTGAGCGCGTCGGAGGGGTCCAGACGCGAAGCGCGAATCGCGGGGGCAAGGCCGGCCAGAACTCCCACCACTACCAGGACGGCGCTCGAGAGCGCGGCCGTGCCCGGCGACAGCGCCAGGTGAATGTCGCCTTTCCCCGAGGTGTCCTTGAACAGCGGACCGAGCATGGGCAGAGTGCCCGGCCAGGAAGTGACCAGCGCGGCCACGCCGATGCCCAGCGCGCCGCCGGCCAGTGTCAGCACCAGCGCCTCCGCCAGGAACTGGGCGCGGATGTGCCAGCGCCGCGCGCCGATGGCCCGCCGCAGTCCGATCTCGCGGACGCGCTCGTCCACCGACACCAGCATAATATTCATCACGCCTACGCCGCCGATGCCCAGCGTCAGCGTCCCGATGAATAGCAGCAGCACTTGCAGGCCGATCGTGATGCCGTCGATCACCGGCTTGAACTCCTGGCGTCCGAACATCTGAATGGCGCGCTTGTCGGCGGGCGAGAAGCGCTGCCGCTTGCCGACGATCTCGCGCACCTGGTCCATCGCCTTGGCCTCCAGGCTGGGCGCGAACGAGGAGAAGACCAGCACGCTGGCGTAACGCGTATCCCACACGTCGGAGGCGGCGCTGTAAGGGATCCAGCAGGAGTCGTCGTCGCTGGTGAAGTAGTTGCTGAGCTGGATCTTGGGGTCCATGACGCCAATGACCGTGAAGCGTACGCCGCTGATGAGCACGGTCTCGCCGACCGCCGGCCGTCCGCTGAATAACTGTTTGCGGAGCTTGCCGCCCAGGAACACCACGCGCCGGCGTTCCATCAAATCCTCGGCGCCGATCCAGCGGCCTTCCGACGGCACCTCGTTGCGGATGGACGCATATTCGGGGTAGACGCCGCGGATGGCGGTGTTGGACAGGCGGTCGCCGTAAGAGATGGCGCGCCAGCGTACGGTTTCCAGGCTCACCTGCTTGACGAGGGAGGCCTGGTTGCGGATAAGGTCCATGTCCTCCTGCTCGAAGCGTATGCGCCGCCCGGTACGCTCGCCGCCCGCCTGCTCGCTGGTCTGGCCCGGCCAGCACACCACCGCGCTCTTGCCGAAGGCGTCGAAGGCGCGGACCAGCACGCCGCGGAAGCCGTTTCCGTAAGCGATCAGCAGGACCACGGCAACGATGCCCCAGACGATTCCCGCCATGGTGAGGAGGCTGCGCGCCGGATTGCGACGTAGCGCCTGCCAGGCTTGGCGGAAGATTTCAGCCAGCATCGCCTGTCACCCTCCCGCCTCGTAGCGCAGGGCTTCGATGGGGTCGACGTCGGCCGCCCGCCGCGCCGGGTACAGGGCCGAGAGCACCGCCACCGTTCCCAGCAGCGCCAGCGCCGCCACCCCCGTGGTCCACGTCGCCAGCAATCCGGCGAAATACTGCGGCATGGGAAGCAGGTTGACCAACGCGCAGAAACTGTACGAGACGGCCATGCCGAATCCGCCGCTCGCAAACACGATGATCATGGTTTCGGCGAAGAACTGCCCCAGAATCGCTCCGCGCGTGGCGCCCACCGACTTGCGAACGCCGATTTCGCGCGTGCGCTCGCGAACCGCCACCAGCATCACGTTCATCACGCCGATGCCGCCCAGGAACAGGCTCACCACGCCCACCACGCCCAGGAAGTATTTCATGCCGTCGGTCATGGTGCGGAACGCCTTGGTGTCTTCGACCGTATCCCAGCACTGGGCGGCCTCTTCGTCGTGCGGATCGAAGCCGTGAACGCGCCCCAGCGCGCGCCGGACCTCGAACTTGCAGGTGTCGTCGTACTCGAGCGATCGCGGCGTCACCAGCAGGCGGTCCACGCTGCGGCGCTCCGCCGGCGGCTTGTTGGGGAAGTCGCGAATCATCGAGCTGAAGGGGATGAACACCTTCGAGACGTCCCGGCCGTCGTAACTCGAATCCTGGTCCTTCTCCGTCATGACGCCGATGATGGTGTAAGGAATGCCCGCCAGGTTGATGGTCTCTCCGAGCGCGGCGTGCCCGGCGTACAACTGCTTTTTGACGTCGCTGCCGATGAACGCCACGCGGCGGCCTTGCGCCTGGTCGTCCCAGTTGTAGAAGCGGCCCGTAGAGACGGGGATGCTGCGCACATCGGCGAAGGGCGGCAAGGAGCCGGTCACCAGAAGCAGGCCGCTGTTGAAGGCGCTGTGGACGAGCACGTTGGTCCCCAGTTCGGGCATCACGTCCCGGCAGGAGGTCGCTTCCCGCTGCACGAAGGCGTAGTCGCCGTCATTGAAATGGATGGGACGGCCCGCGCGCATCCCGCCGGCCTGCATGCTGGTCCGGCCGGCGAAGAAGATCATGATGTCCTTGCCGAAGCTGTCGGCGACTTTCTTCTGCCCGACGCGCAGGCCCTCGCCCGCGGCCACCATCAGCATGATCGAGACGATGCCCCATGCAATTCCGAACATGGTGAGGAACGTGCGCAGCTTGTGCGCCCAGAGGGTGCGGAAGGTGTCGGCCAGCAGGTCCCGAAAAGACATCGCACTGCCGTCAGCTATCAGCCATCAACCATCGGCCATCTACTGCAGTATCACCTTCGCGCCTTCCTTCAAGCCCGAGACCAGCTCGGTCTTCACGCCGTTCGAGATGCCGAGCTTGGCCGACACCTGGCGGCGGCCCTTCTCGTTGGCCAGGTCGGGGACTTCCAGAGACGTGTTGCGCTGGCGGTCGTAGACCACGGCGGACTCGGGCACCAGCAGAACGTTCTTCTTCTCCTCGAGGATGATCTCGGCGTTGGCGCTCATGTTGGCCTTCAGCTCGCCGCTCGGGTTACGGATCGAGACCCGCACCTCGAAGGTGGTCACGTTGTCCTTCTCCACGCCGAGCGGAGAGATCTTGGTGACCTTGCCACCGAACTTCTTGTCCTTGAAGGACTCGACCACGATGCGCGCCGGCTGGCCGAGGTACACCTTGCCGATATCGGCTTCGTCCACTTTGCCGAGGACGTAGACGTCGCTGACGTCGCCCAGCGTCATGATTTTGTCCGCCTGCGAGCCCAGCACCAGGATGGAGCTGACCGCGTCGCCCACCTCGACGTCGCGCGAGAGCACGATCCCGTCCATGGGGCTGACGATGGTGGAATTCCTGAGGTTCTCATCGGCGCGGTCGAGCGTGGCTTGCGCCTGGGCGATGCCGGCCTTGGCGCGCGCGATCTCGGCGCGGCTAACGCTGATGTTGCGCAGCGCGGTCATCTGCTTGTTCAACGCCGACTGGTAGGTGCGCTCGGCGTCTTCGAGCACCGCCTGCGCGATCAGGCCTTGCGATTTGAGCTGGTGGGCGCGGTCCATGTTGGCCTTGAGGAATGGCAGATCGGGGGCTTCGGCTTCTACCTTGTTCTTCTCGTAGGTGGCCGAGGCGGAGTCCTCGGCGGCCTGGGCGGCCATCAGCGCCGCGTGCGATTCGCGCACCTGCGCCTGCAGTTCCTCCTTGTCGAGCTCGACCAGCACCTGCCCCTTCTTTACCCAGTCGCTGTAGTGAACGAAGACCTGCTTGACCAGGCCGCTGGCTTTCGACTTGACCTCGACTTTGGCCAGCGGCTCGATCTTGCCGGTGGCTACGACCGAGCGTGCGATGTCGCCCTTTTCGACCGTCGCGAGCTTGGAGGGATCGATCTGGTTATTGGGTTTCAGCGCGGCCTTGACGCCGAAGATCGCGCCCCCAAGGACCACCAGGAGGGCTCCCAGCCAGATCAGGCGCCTGCGCCGGCGCCCGTTCTTCCTGCCATTGGTTCCGTTTGCCATGAGGATCCTCCATGAGGCGGGGTGGGAGACCGGGCCTCTCATGGATGGATACGAACGAGGAGCGGGTTTGTTCCGCAGGAAGTTGGGGGGGCGACCACCCAACATCGTTTGACGCCCCAGTTGGGGGAACGGAGCGTCAAGGCCAGGCCGCTGCACGGGCTTGGCGGCCAGGTGATAGAGATCGCGGCCTATGACGCCAGCGGAAGCCGCCGCCGCGACACCGAAGTCGGAGATGGAACTCATCAGGCAGCGGCTCAAACGCTTGAGAAGTGAGGTGAAGGATGCCGAAGAGAGAAGCCCTTAGGCAGGAGCCCAGCACGGGCAACGTATTAGCCGACCTTGGGCCCGGCGCCGGCGAACACCTGATTAAAGCTGGGGCTGGTGATTCGGATCGACCGGACCATCCGCCCAACGAAAGCTCACCCAGGCGGCAGCACAGCTCATGGGCGTCGATCAGCCCAAGATCTCGGCCATGCTGTCTGGTCGGTTCCGGGGATATTCGGTCGAGCGCCTCATGCGTTTCCTGGTCGCCCTGGGGCACGATGTAGAGATCGTCGTAAAACCTAGAACGCGTGGAACGGCCGAACTTCGCGTCGCGTAAAGTTCGCAGCGGCAAGCCGTCATAGCTGGACGGGGGGCAGAACTTCTGTTTCGCGAGTAGGGCCCGCCTGTCCGTGCACAACCGCCGTTTCCGCCGTTTCACCAGCGTTGACATGCGTCGGATGCACGGCTAGAGTGGGGCTGAAATGCGCCTCTACCGAGCGGCTCACCTCGCGATGGTTGTTATCTGCGCAGGTTATAGCGGTTGCCTTGCGCAGGGAACAAAGCTGGTCCAATGCCCCGGCGACCGAATCTATCGCGACACTCGAATCGATGGCGGAGGGGGACAGGTCTATTGTGAACACGTTCTGCCCGGCTCGCTCGTGGTTAAGGACGGTCCATTTCGATTTTGGTTCAATCGCGATTTCGAAGGCTCGGCCGGAAACTACAGCGAGGGCCGAGAGGTCGGGAAGTGGAAGGAATGCGAACGGTTCGGCCGATGCGAACAGAAGGATTATCCCGCGATCCACCCAGACGAGAAGCAAAGGCCAGGTTTCAAACCCGAGATTCCGCTCACCTACGGCGATGGAAAATACTTTTGGGATTTTGCGTCCTGCCGGAGCACTTGGATCACACACACCGATGGTGGGAAACCGGACCTGGAGTTCAACGTCCTGGCCAAGCCCGACGGCTGCTTTATCGCCTACATCCCAGAGCAGTCAATGGAACGTGGCGCGCCCCGCAGTTACAACTGCACTGTCCCGTTTCAAACGGGCAGACGGTGGTTCGACTCCCTGGACCTGATGAAAGAACTCCCGAACGCCGGACTCCCTCAGTATTGCGCCACGGACGAGATCAAGACCGGGCCATACATGTCCTCCGTCACGCCGGATCACGGGGAGGGCGCGGCACAGGTGTTTACCGCCGAGTTTTCGCTGGGCAACAACGGCGTTGGCATTGCGCAGGCGCGCCTGCATTTCCAAGAGCGGGTGCAAAGCCGCTCCGGCCGGTGCGTCGCGCGGTACGACCCAGTCAGGAAGCACCTGTATTTGCTTTCGGACCAGCCCGGAAAGTACCTCGGCCCCATCATGGCTGGCGGCACGGACTCGCTCTGGAACAGCCTGTGCCTGCTCGCGGGATGTTCGACTGCCGAAGTCACCAACGATGCTCTGAAGGTGCATTTTGCCATCCGGTTCAATCCCGATCGGTTCGCAGGCGAGCACAATATGTTCCTGGAGATGGTGGACACCAACCGGCAAGCAAGTCCCGCGCCCGTATATGGCCGTTGGACCGTGCCGGCCGAATTCGCCCGCGTGGCGTCTCAGTGGCCGACCGATAGAAGCTGCCCTGTGGCGACGCTGGTCCGTCCCCTGGGCTACTGGACCTCGGCTCCGGTGAACTGCGACGATGTTAACGGAAAGTGGGCAGACCCGGAAAACGGAGGAACCTGGACACTCAGCCAGGACGGGGACGACATCGCCGGTTCGCTGACCATATCCCAGGCGGAGTGCGGAGCCGTGACGTGGCAGGTGACCGGCCGCATGAGCAGCGGTGTCGCGACACTAAACGCCACTCTGCCATCACCGTCAACGGACAACTGCGGGGCCGCGCCTGCCGCTTCGATCGTCGTGACGCGGTCACCGTACTGCAACGCGGCGGGTCAGGGCGGAGTGGAACCGGGAAGATAGGTCTTCGCGGTTCAAATAACGTCGGCGAACGTCTTGCGGAGTTTGTAGAACCAGGCGTGGCCGGCGAAGAACAGGAGCAGGGAGACGGCCCCGAACTTCCCGAGCCCGCCCGTGGCCGGAGACTCGACCTACAAGGAAGATGTCCCGGGAAACCGGGCCTCTCATCAAGCTGCCCTGTTCCTGCGCCCTAGCATTCGAGGCAAACGGCAATGATTTTCTCGACGCCCACCACTCTGAGCCTCTGCGGCGCGGCTTTGGGGACTGCTTTGGCCCCAAGCCGGCCGCCGCGGCGGTCCAACCGGCTCCGGTGCCTGCACGAATCCTTACGGCCAAGAAGGTGGTCATCTATGATGAGTGTGGACAGGGATTGGCATGAGACGAATTGCCTCAGGCGTTCTGGCACTTGCCGCGCTGCTGGCGATGCTGCTCTTCGCTGCCTCGCGAGTCACGGTTCGACAGCTTGCGGAGATTCTGAC
>Ga0265316_10002185_pt1 | contig 20550 bp, 14 predicted proteins | sample 4522metaG_FD_202092 | JGI IMG/M metagenome (GOLD analysis project Ga0265316, IMG submission 202092) | Rhizosphere microbial communities from Carex aquatilis grown in University of Washington, Seatle, WA, United States - 4-5-22 metaG | ecosystem: Host-associated > Plants > Roots > Rhizosphere >... | reverse complement strand
TGCGCACGGCCACCGGCGGCTTGGCCTACGCCATTGTTCAGGCGACCGGCGCGGGCACCATCACGGTCACCGCCAAGGCGACCGGACTCACGGATGGCACCGCGACCATCACGGCCACCGAAGGCACCTGGGCGCCCTGCTCCGGAACCTGCGACTAAGACTCAAAGGGCGGGCCGCGGCCCGCCCCTCGTCCGCGAAGTAAATTCGCGGACTTCACCCCACCTGCGGCCGAGCCCTTGGCTCGGCTGCTGAAGACCCGTCCAATTGATGGACAGGTCTTCAAGCCCAGGCCGGCGAAGAAATCGCGGTACAGGCGAAAATGGTCCGTGGCCTCAAATGCGACGGGTTGCACGCATGCGCCGTCAAAGCTGAGGATGCGGGCCCCCGGTAGCGACAGCAGGATGGGCGAGTGGGTGGCCACGATGAACTGCGCGTCACCCTGACTGGCGGCGCGGCCGACGAGATCGCGCAGCTCAAGCTGGCGCCGGGGCGACAGGGCGCTTTCCGGCTCGTCGAGCAGGTACAGACCCTCTACGCCATAGCGACTGGCAAAGAACGCCATATTGCACTGGCCATGCGATTTCTCGGTCAGCGAACCACCGCCAAAATAGCCGAACAGGCCCGGATCGCTGGCCGCCCAGGCGTCCACTAGTTCCGCGAAATGGCGGAAGTCAACGAAGGGACGCGACGCAAATACGCGATTTCACGACGGGAGACAAACTGTTCGGCGCTCTAGGGATGGCGGACATCAGGGTTGATTCTGGATGGCCGGCGAATCTGGGCAAGGATCTCCTCCACGTCCTGGGAGCAGACGCGATCAAAGGCGCAAGCGCAAGAGGGTGCCAGGGGGGCCATAGGCGTTGAGCGGAGAGCGGCCAGCGTGCCCGTGAGAGCGAGCGGTAGCGTGTGCGGCCGTCGTGCCGCGGCCTGCGTGAGCGCTGCGCGTGAGTGCGTTCCGCGACCCGCGAGCCTCCGCGACCCGCGATCCTCCCACGAACTCGCTCACCCTCACGCTCACGGGTTCCGCGACCCGCGAGCCGGATCCAGGCAAGAGTCCCGCTTAACGCCTATGGCCAGGGGGGGCCCGGCCCCGACCACCGGCAAAATCGGTACTACGGCTTCACCACCGGGGATCCCTGTAACGGCACGCGGACCGTCACCGACGTGCCACGCCCGGCGTGGCTGGTGAACTCCGCCACGCCGCCAAGAAGGGCTGCCCTTTCGCGCATGCCGAGCAGCCCGAGTGAGTCGGACCGGCGGATTTCATCGTCCGTGATACCGCGGCCATTGTCGTGTATCTCAAGGGTCAGGCTGTCGCCTGTTTCGATGAGGTCGATGCTCACGTGGCTGGCCTGTGCGTGGCGGGCCACGTTGGTCAGCGCCTCCTGACAGATACGGAACACGACAGTGGCTCGCTCGGTTGAGATGGTGGTGGTGCCCGGCACGGACACCGCGCAGGAGATTCCGGTGCGCGTTTCAAAGTCATGGGCGAGCCATTCCACGGCTGCGCCCAGGCCCAAATCGTCCAGGATGCTGGGGCGCAATTCCGCGGAAATGCGGCGCACGGTCGTCACCGTTTCCTTGACCAACGTGGCGAGCGCCGCCACCCGCGCAGCAGCCTGGGTGTTGTCCTTGGGGAGTTGTCTGTCGAGGAAGGCCAGGTCCATGCTCATGCAAGTCAGCGCCTGGCCCAATTCGTCGTGGATCTCGCGCGCGATGCGCACCCGCTCTTCCTCGCGCACAGATTCCACGTGGGCGGCCAGGGCGCGCAGTTGCTCGCGCTGCGCCCGCAGCTCTTCCTGCAGGCGCTGGCGCTCGGTGATGTCGCGCGCGAAGCCTGTGGTACCGAGCACGCGGCCCTGCTTGTCGAGCACCGGCGTCTTGAAGGTCTCGAACCAACGGGCGGCGCCCTCGGCAAAGATGGGTTCTTCGACGTCTTTCTGTTGGCGCGCGGCCATCACGCTAATGTCATCGTCGACATAGCGCTGGGCCAGGTCTCTCGGCCAAACCTCGAAATCGGTCAGTCCAACCACATCGGCGCTTTGAGCCCGGCCACAGGAGCGAGCGAAGCTCTCGTTGACGGCGAGAAAGTGCCCATCAATGTCCTTGAGCCACACCAGGAAGGGGAAGTTGTCCAGCATGGCGCGGAGGTAGGCCTCGCGCACCGCCAGCGATTCTTGGGCGCGCACCCGGACGCTCACGTCGCGGATGATGCCGGCCACCGCGCGCACCTCGCCGTCGGGCGCCTTGAGCGGCACCAGGCGCGAGTCGATCCAAACCGGCGCGTGGTGCAGCTCCTGGTGGGTTTCAGTGACCAACATCTCGCCCGTGCGAAAGACCTGCTGAATAAATTGGCTGTGCCGCGCTCCGAGAGGTGCGCCGAACAGCGTGCTCTGTTCGCGGCCGATGAACTGCTCCGGCGTTCCCCCCAACGAGCACGCCGCCAGGGTGTTGATGTGCAGCACGCGTTCCGCGCGGTCGACCACGAAGACCATGTCTGGGAACATCTCCACCATGGCCGCCAGCGGACCCTCCGGCTGGTCGAGATACTTGGTGAGGTCGTGAATGTTGGCCATGGAAGCAGTCCTGCCCTCCCTCGTTATTCCTGAAACGCGACGCGATCCAACTGCCGCACTACCATCTTGGCACCAAAGATATTGCCATCACGAGCAGTTCTGGCCAAGCCGGCATATTATGGAGCGGTGGGCTTGGCACTTCTGACTACGGCCGCGACGCCTTGCGGCAGCGCCGAATTGCAGGGACAACCCTCGGCTGGGGGTCCAACGTTCCTGATGCCAAAGTTGCGCTTGATGGCTCTGCCATTTTCTGTGACATAAGGTGGCTGTGAGAGGTCAGGGCGTGATCCATCAGACTTCGCCGCGCATAACGGGTGTGCCCCGCTCGCTCCGGCTCGCCTGGCTTGTCTGGCTGGGGATGGTGCTGCCGACCCAAGCAGCGCTCGGCGAAGAATCTGGCCCGGCGGTCATGACCGTCCACCCCGACGCCGGGGTAGGGAGGGCTGCGAAGCCAAGATCAGCCAGGGGTGCGGAAGGAAACTCGGCCACGGCCGACGATGCGCGGCCGGCTCGGCCTGTGGCAGCCGCAGCCCACAAAGCCCCGCGGGACCGTTTCGCCGAGCGACTGCTACGGCGCAAACAGCGGACCGGGCCCGACCCGCGCTTGGCTGACCTGGCGGCAACACGGGGAAGGGTCGCGGACGTGGCCGATCTGCACGGCGTGGCTCCCATCGAACCTGCGGGTCCCATGGCCGCGGCGGCCGAACACCGGATCAGGATTCAGACGCCGATCAAGCCGTCCGAAGCGGCGCGAAAGGCTGTGGCCCCGGCCGCACCAACCGTGACGGCGCTCGACGAAGGCATCGTGAAGGAGATCACCCAGCGCAAGGTCCTGTTCCGCCTGTGCTACGAGTCGGCTCGGCGCAGGGGTGTGTTGGCCACGCGCGCTGACGTGAAATGGATTGTGGCGGCGGATGGTAGCGTGCACGACGTGGAGGTGGTGGTGGATCAGGACGCGCAACTGTCGAACTGCATTCGCGTCGTCGCGTCCCGTCCCTTTGCCGGCAGGGTCGGACAGGACCTGCCGGTATCGGTGCCGTTGCTGTTTGTTAGCACACGTTAGCGCAGCGACACCTTCACCGGCTGCACTTTCCAGATGCGGTCGCAGTACTCGTGGATGGCTCGGTCTGACGAGAACTTGGCCATGCGGGCGGCGTTGAGAATCGACATGCGGGTCCATTCCCGCTTCTTGCTGTACACCTGACCCACGTGGGTCTGGCAATCGAGGTACGCCTGAAAATCCGCGCAAAGCAGGAAGGGATCCCGTTCAAGTAGCGACCGCACAAGCGGCGCAAACAGAGACGGATCCCCGCGCGAGAAATCCCCGGCGGCGATGAGACCCAGGGCTTCGCGCAAGTCGGCGTTCTGCTGGAAGATTTCGAGCGGCCGATAGCCGTCGGCCAGTTTCTGCTGGACCTCGGGCACGGTCAGACCAAAGAGGAAGAAGTTCTCCTCGCCCACTTCTTCGCGGATCTCCACATTGGCCCCGTCCAGGGTGCCAATGGTCAACGCCCCGTTCATGGCGAACTTCATGTTGCCGGTACCTGAGGCTTCCATGCCCGCGGTGGAGATCTGTTCCGACAGGTCAGCCGCCGGGTAGATGCGCTGGGCGTTCTTCACGTTGAGGTCGGGCAGAAAGGCGATGCGCAGGCGCTGGTTGGTTTCGCGGTCGGCGTTGATGACCTCGGCCACGCCGTGAATCAGCTTGATGATCAACTTGGCCGTGCGGTAACCCGGCGCCGCCTTGCCACCGAAAATGATAGTCCGTGATGGGGCTTCGCCGCCGCGCTTGAGGTGCCGGTACAGCGCCACCGCGTGCAATACGTTCAGGTGCTGGCGCTTGTACTCGTGGATGCGTTTGACCTGCACGTCGTACATCGTGTCGGGCAGAAGCTCGATGCCGTGGGCGTGCTGGGCGTGGGCGGCCAGGGCTTGCTTGTTGGCGTATTTGACTCGCCGCCAGCGCTCGCAGAAGTCGGCGTCGTCACAGTGGGCCTCAAGGTCGCGCAGGTGGTTGATGTCTTCGAGCCACTTGTCGCCGATGGTCTCGCTGATGAGCGCCGCCAGCTTGGGGTTGGCCAGCAGCAAGAACCTTCGCGGCGTCACCCCGTTGGTGATGTTGGTAAACTTCTCGGGCCACAGATCGTGAAAGTCGCGCAGCACGGTTTCCTTGAGGAGATCCGAGTGGATCCGCGCCACCCCGTTGACCGCGTGGCTGCCCACACAGGCCAGATTGGCCATGCGCACGCGCTTGTCGCCCCGGTCGTCAATGAGCGACATGCGTTCCACGCGGCCTGGGTCGTCGGAAAAGTGCTCCTGCACGGTGGCCAGAAAGCGGTGATTGATCTCGAAGATGATCTCCAGGTGGCGCGGCAGCAACCGCTGAAACAGGGGCAACGGCCAGGTCTCCAGCGCCTCGGGCAAGAGCGTGTGATTGGTGTAGCCCATGGTGCGTGTGGTGATGCCCCAGGCCTGGTCCCACTCCATGCTGTGCTCGTCCACCAGCAGGCGCATCAGCTCAGCCACCGCCAGGGCCGGGTGGGTATCGTTGAGCTGGACCGCGTACTTCTCGTCGAAGCAGTCTACCGGCCGCCCCTTTTGCAGGTGAATGCGCAGCATGTCCTGCAGCGAGCACGACACGAAGAAGTACTCCTGCTGCAGCCGCAGGCTCTTGCCGGCCTCTGTCTCGTCGTTGGGATAAAGGACCTTGGTGATGTTCTCGGTGTGGACCTGTTCCTCGCAGGCGCGCGTGTAGTCGCCGACGTTGAACGCCTGCAAATCCAGCGAAGTGAACGCCTGGGCCTGCCAGAGGCGCAGCATGTTGGCGGTGTTGACCCGGTAGCCGAGAATGGGTGTGTCGTTGGGGATCCCCTTGACCACACGCTCAGGATGCCAGCGCACGCGGTAGCGGCCGGTCACGTCAGTGTAGCCCTCGGTGTGGCCGCCCAGCTTGACCAGAAAGGCGATCTCCGGGTGCGAGATCTCCCACGGGTAGCCCAGGCGCAACCAGCGGTCGAGCACCTCGACCTGCCAGCCGTCGTGAATCTCCTGGTCGAAGATGCCGAACTCGTAGCGGATCCCGTAACCAATGGCCGGAATTTCCAGCGAAGCCAGCGAATCCAGGTAGCAGGCGGCCAGGCGGCCGAGACCGCCGTTGCCCAGGCCAGGCTCTTCTTCCTGTTCCAGCAGCGTTTCGAGCGAAATGCCAAGCCCGTCCATCGCCTCACGCGTGGCTTCCAGGATGCCCAGGTTGACCAGGTTCTGGCCGAGCTGAGGACCGATAAGAAACTCGGCTGACAGGTAGGCGACGGTACGCGAGGCCTGCTCAAAATAGGTGCGGGCCGAGCAAATCCATCGCTGCAGAATGCGATCCCGAACCGTGTAGGCCAGGGCAAGATAGTTGTCGTTGGGCAGCGCGACTTCGGCGAATTTGGCCCGGTGGCAGAAGAGATTTCGGACGAAGTTCCTGCGGATGGATTCCACGTCCATACCGAACTGGATCTCTTTGCCAGAAAGGGCGCCAGGGACAGGGAAGCTGGTAGTCATGATTGACCGCGACGGTAGCACGGACTTTCACTGCGCGCAGCACACTACACCTCGAAGCCTAGGCGGCGCAGTTCAGTGGCCAGACGTTCCACTTCTTGCATCACCTGGGCGGGCGCGGGTCCGCCGATCACTGTACGGGCCGCGACGCCGCGGTTGGGATTCAGGGTCTGCAAGCAGGCGGGATGCAACTCGGACGCGATGGTGGTCAGCTCTGTCTCGGGCACGTCGGCCAGCGAAACACCCAGACGCTCGGCATGGCGGACCAAATGGCCCACGATTTCATGCGCCCGGCGGAAGGGGACGCCTTCGCGCACCAGGTGTTCGGCTAGGTCAGTGGCCCCCAGTGCCGGGTCGCGCGCCACATCCTTCATGCGTTCAGCATTGAATTCCAGTCCCGCCAGCAGCCCGGGCAGTACCGCCAAAGACAGACGCGTGGTTTCGATGGCGTCGTAGAAGGGTTCCTGGCTTTCCTGCAGATCCTTGTTGTAGGCCAGGGGCAGGCCCTTGGACACAGTCAAGAGCGCCACCAGATCGCCAAGCAGGCGGCCCGACTTGGCCCGCAACAATTCGGCGATGTCCGGGTTGCGCTTCTGTGGCATGAGCGAGCTGCCCGAGCAATAGCCTTCGCCCAGGCGCACGAAGCCGAATTCGCTCGACGACCAAAGCACCAACTCCTCGCCCAAGCGCGAGAGGTGAATGCCGAAAAGCGCACTCGCGAAGGCCAGTTCAGCGCAGAAGTCGCGGTCGGAAACCGCATCCAGGCTGTTGTGCGTGGGCGCGCGGAATCCGAGGGCCGACGCCGTCATCTCACGCTTGATAGGCAAGGACGTCGCGGCGAGCGCCCCTGAACCGAGCGGACATTCGGCCGCGCGCGCGGCGGCGTCGAGAAAGCGACCGCGATCACGCCCCAGCATTTCGGCGTAGGCGAGAAGGTGATGGCCAAGCGTCACCGCCTGCGCACGCTGCAAATGGGTGTACCCAGGCAGCAGCGTGGCCGCGTGCTCGCGGGCGCGCCGGCACAGCACCACGCGGGCACGGTCGATGCCGGCGACGATCTCACTGGCCGCCGCCAGGGCAAAAAGCCGCATGTCGGTGGCCACCTGGTCGTTGCGGCTGCGCGCCGTGTGCAGGCGGCGCCCGGCATCCCCGATGAGCTCGATGAGCCGGCTTTCGACATTCATGTGAACGTCTTCCAGCGCCGGATCCATCGCGCGACCACCCTCGCCGAATTCCTGCGCCACCTGGTCCAGCCCGGCCACGATCGCCGACGCGTCTTCATTCGAAATAAGTCCCACCGCGGCCAGCATGCGGGCGTGGGCCTGGCTGCCGCGCACATCATCGCGCAACAGCCGGCGGTCGAACGCCACGCTGGAATTCAGCGCGGCCGCGGCCGGATCCATCGTGCCTGAAAACCGCGCACCCCGGCCCCCAGCCTTGGGATGGGGCTGTTCCGTTGCGGGCGGGGCTTGGTGTTGTGAATCGCTCATGGGCCGCAGCCTAACATGCCCATTTGGCCATCGCGTCCTCTCGGCCACTTTCTCGACTATCTGGGCAGTTCCGCCAGGTGATCGACCCTGGCAACGATGGGTTCTTGCTCAGCGCCGAGCAAGAGCGAGGTCGCGTCCCGCTACGGGATGATCTCGCCCTTGCAGCCGAAGATGATGGACACGGCGTTGTTGGCGGTGGGGGCCTTCACCTTGTCGCACCATGTGCCGTAGACCTGAATCGTCAGCTGATCGGCACCGGTGTAGTCCCAGCCATCGCTGTGGCTGGTGTCGAGCGGGACCCTCACACGACTGCCGGAAGCATCCGAGATTTTGACGACCACGTTGTCAGGAGCCGGCGGCGGCGCGCCAAGCGAGAAGCGACAGTCGCTGATCTGTCCCGTGATCTGACTGAGTGAATCGACCAATCCCTGGGCATCGGCAGCGGCATAGTAGTGCTGCGTGGTGTCCTTGGAGCTGGTGATGTCCTCGCCGGCTGCAATGGCCGGATTGGCCGTCTGGCCGGCCTGGGCCAGTCGATTGAGCGTGACGTTCGAGCTGGAACTGGTGTTGACGCCAATGACGAAGGTCTTGAATCCGTGGCTGGCGGCGGTTGCGACGGCGTTGACGGCCGCTGTCTTCACGTCGGGGTTGGCGAAATCTCCCGTACACTGGTTCTTGTCGTCACTGCTCGGCTCGCCGTCAGTGGCCAGGACGATGTACTTGGCGTTGCTGTCCTGGAAATTTGTGAGGTACGTGTCTGCCGCCGACACCGCAGCCGCCGTGGGCGTGCCATCGCCGTCAAACGCGTCGGCATTGATCACCCCGGAGATCTTGGCGTAGTTGTTGAGCGCCAGATCGGCGTCGACCTTGGGCGTGACCACGCAGTAGGCGGTGTTGCCTTCAGGGAACATCTTAAGTCCCCACTCGATGGCTGCTTCCGTCTGCTGGATGGCCTGGTTCACGGCATCCTTGGCCGCTTGGGCGCGGGTGACCTGCTGACCACCAAGGCCGGTCACGTCGTGTTCGATCATGGAGGCCGAGCGATCGATCAGCAGGAGCAAGTCAGCCGGACGGCGGGTCACGTCGAAGTTCCTGTGGCCGCAATTGGCGTCTTCGGTTGGTTGCAAAAAGTTGGTGACGTCCGCATTTCCCGAGTCGAGCACATCGAGCAGGATGCCGCCGCGTCCGCCTGTGGATGAATCAGTCGTTCCGCCGGCATTGGTGGTCGGTCCCGCGCCACCACCAGGCCCGGAGACGCTCGAAGCACTGCAGGCTGACAGCGCGACGGCAAGAAAGGGCGCGACGACGCGCAAACGCCGCGTGACGTCTGCAAAGGCGAGAAACAAGCCGCCGTTCATGTTCATCCTCCGTTATCTGTTTGGTGCCCGCTGCCGGGGACTTTTTCGCGCCAGGCTGACGGCCACGCGCCCAGCGCGAAATTTGGCTAGTCGTGCAGACGAACCGGCTGATGTCACCCCGACCCGGATGCGCCGGTATGGCCACGCGCGTGACGTCCGTCAGTTAGGGGTGGATTGCGCAGAGCATATACATGAACAAAGTGATCACCACGAGGCACACGACGAAAGCGATGGCCGTGGCGCTCCAGCCACGACGAAAGGCCCTGCTCCTGGGCACGATTTCGGGCGGCACCAGATCGGGAAACAGTACGGCCGGGGCTGACCGGTTGGTCGGGCCGAGACAGTGCCTGCAGAAGTTCAACGTCGCATCCGTTAGCTTGCCGCACGAAGGACAGGGCCGTTCTGTCGAACCGGAGTCGGACAATTCTGTCTCCCCTTCTTCCGTATGTTGCCACGCTCGGGAGAGCCCGACCAAGGGGAATCATTTCGAACTCTTGGCGACCTAGATTGGGGTCCCCACATCAACGGGCAGTAGGTCGACAGAAGACTAGGAAACGGCTCGGGGTGCCGCCGTCCGCGAAACACCTCGACCAATCGAGAAAGGCCAACGGCCCCAGGGCATCGCTGCGTTCCGAAAGTTTGTCGCGGTATGAAGACAGCGAGGTGTCATCCATATCGACGAAGATCTTGTCTATGGGACCCGCAGGCCCCACAAGGCTGGCGTCGATGCTCGAACGCAGTCCGCGATCCAGATCGCGGCGCATGATGTCCGGACGCAGACGATAAAGGTAGATCCATCTTTGGTCCGGCTCGGGAAAGGGCTGGTCAAAGGTTGAGTAGAGGCTTGTGTACGGAAAGGCGAATCTCTCCCCAGCGGCGAGATGGGTGGCAAACCATTGTGAGGTTCGTCCCCAGGCCGGAGGCACGACAACCGAGGCCAGAGGGGCTGTCCTTACTGCGGACCCAAACCATACGACTTTGACGACCAAGACGACGGTCAGCGCCAGCACAGCCGCGCGGTCCAAGGCGGATCCCAATGCCCCCGCCGCAAACGATTTCACCCGTGGCCACGCCCCCTCCACGGCAAACAAGACCGCATACGGCGTGAGCAGCACCACCAAGGGCAGGACGTAGCGCACCCCAATTTCACCGGCGCCCTGCTGACCGGCAGCGAAGGCCAAAACGAACCAGAACGTCGTATAGGCCACCGCGAGCGCGTGCGGCCGCCGCCCGAAATTGCCGAGGGCCCGGCGCAAACCGAAGATGGACAACACCACCACGCCCACCCCGGTGATCACCCGAGGAACCACCGAGGCGACAGTCTGCGCGGCCTCCGGCTGCTTCAGAGATGTCACCCCCAACCCAGCGCTGTACACGGCAACACCGATGGTTTGCCCAAGACCCTTGAGCGCCCGCAGTCCGATGTCCCAGAGAGAATGGCGCTGAAACAAGAGTCCTAGTCCCGCTGCGTATTTTTCCGGATCTCGCAAGGAAATCCAACATTCCTCCCAACTGTCCAACCACAGAAGGCGGTCGTTGAAATTGTGGAACGGGCCGTGGAAGACGATCGCGTTTCTGTAGAGCAAGAAGGCCGACACAACCAAGAACGCGGCCACCGCTGCATAGGGTTTGGAGAGACGAAACAGGCGACGTCCGTGGGAATGAAGACCCACGCAGAAGAGAGCGGGAAACAACAAATGGCCGTTGCCCTTGGTCAAATAAGCCACGCCAATCAGCGCCCCCGTGCCCAGCCAGGCCAACGTTCCCCGGCCTTGGCACGCCCCTATGGCGTAAACCGCGCCGAGAATGATACCGGCGTACATAATGTCCGCCAAAACCCGGCTCGACACCTCGCCCAGGCTCGGCATGAGGCACAAGACCGCGATGGTGCCCACCGCCACCGAGGTGCCAAACAGCCGGCGCGCCAGCAAGAATCCCAGCAGTCCCACAAGCAGGGTCGTGCCCAAGGTGAACAGCTTGGCCACGGGATAGAACTTGGGCGAGTCGCTCGCCACCATTTGCAACGCCATCTCGAAGACGGGGCTGCGGTTGTCCTCCACGCAGCGGCCCTGTAGGTGACACCGGATGGTGCCGACGATCCCACCTTCGCGCTGATAGCTTCGTGCCACCGCCATATAGGCGACCTCGTCGTAGCGAGGCTGGAGCTTCTGGGCCGAAATGGTCAATACTTGGCCAATAAGTGCAGTCACGGACAGGACAAGAAACAAGGCGGGCGCGTAACGGCGCAGCCGCGCGGTCCCCGACGACGGGGCGACCCTGGTTTCTGGCGCGTGGAACGATTCGGTGGACACGAAGAGACAACCTCTTACGCGTCCTGCAAGATATGCGCAAGTGTCAGTCGCGCACGGACACCAGGTTGCGCATCACCCGCGCCAGGGATCCCGGATCGAGCAGGAGGTTGGTGTAGCTGGCATTGGCCATGGGGCAGGCGCATTCCCGGTTCTTCACGCTGGCGCGAAAGGCATCGGCGCGGTCCGAACGCCACACCGTCCGGAAATCGTAGTTGTGATCGCGGACATTGCCAAGTGATTCGGCGCGTACGCAGCAACCCCACACCTCGCCATCCGGGGCCAGGTGGGCGCTGGCCACGCCGGCATAGCAAGGGATGATCTGCCGGCCTTCTTCCAGGATGCGGGCGGCAAGCTCGTAGTATTCAAAACGCAGCGATTCCACCAGGCGCGCCAAGGGTCGCCACGAGCGCTGGGCCGCGATCCCCTGGCGCAAATGGGCCACGGCCTCGCGATACGCGGCCGGGCTGGGCGTGATGTCGCGTTCCATGGTGGCAAGTTCCACCCGCTTCTCCGCCACCTCGGTGATGTATGAGTCGGGCGCGAAAAGCTGGCGCAACTCGCGTTCGATGCCCGCCATCCGGCCCACGTTGGCCGTGGAAATCACCGTATGGACACCGAACACGATGTGACTGTAGCTGCGCTTCAGATCGCGAATGAATTGGGCCACAGTGAGCAACTTGGCAAAATTGCCGGGCGCGCCTCGAATGCGGTCGTGGGCCTCGCCCACCTCGTCGACGGAAAGATTGAGCACAAGCTGGGAGGCGCGCGAAACCTCGGCAATACGCGGCAGCAGGGAGAAAATGCGGCCGGTCGCGATGCCATTCATCGGGATATTGATGATCTTGGGCTCAATATCCTTGGCGATGCGCTCGACAATTGCGTCCAGATCACCGCGCAGAAACTGATCGCCGCCGGAAATCGTGACCCAGATAGGAACCTTCTCGAACGACGGAAATATCCGCGCGTACTCATCCACCGACAGATTGCGCGCCTTCTTCTGCCAAATCCCGCAGGTCAGGCAGCGGGACGGGCAGGCATAGGTGACCGAGACGGTCAGGTTGAACGGCAGCGCCGGGCGGTGCCCGGTGAGGTAACTCAGTTTGCAGCCGGCCAGATGGATCGGCAGGGGCAACTTGCGAGGGCGGGCCATGCGAATCTCAATCTACCGCCCGAATAGCCGCAAGGCGAGGCCGCGCGCGGTCAACGCGACACGACTGCCGCCGGCTTGCGCCGTAGCAAAATCCAGCCGTCGCTGGTTTCCCAGTCCAGCTTCGACAAGTGCGCACGCCGCGCGGGGTGCCGTCGTTTTCCTGAGGGCGCGGCTGACGGAGTCGGCGCCGGCCCCTTCGGCGGTCGCCAGGACGAGGGGGCCGTCGTACACTTGCAGGCAGGAATGAAGACTGTCTACCTCATCTACTCGTCCCACAGTGCCGTCGTACCGCAGTTTCCCGAGGGCGCACTCGCCGTGGCGGGCGCGCTGCTCAAGCAGGGCTTCCGGACGAACATCATCGATCTCAACGTGACCCCGAGCCCGGTGGTGCCGTTCGAGGATCCACTTTTCTTCGGATTCACGGTCTACTCCAATCGCGGCATCGGCCCGGCCGTCAGGCTCGCGCGCCGCCTGCGCAGCAGCTTTCCGAACACCCCCATGGTGTGGGGCGGTCCCCACGCTCAAATGGTCCCCGAGCAGACGGCAGCCCACCCGTGCGTCGACGCCGCCTGCTACGGCGAAGGCGAAGGCGTCGCCGTCGAGATCGCCCGGGCCGTCACCCAGGGCACGCTGCGCTGGCAGGACATCAGCGGTGTCGCCTACCGTGACCCGGCCGGGATCATCCACCGGACCCCGCCCGCTCCGCTCGTCGACGTGGACACGCTGCCCTACCACCCCTACGAGCTCCTCGATTTCTCGAAATACTTCGTGTCGACGAACAAGGGGTACTACCAATCGAGCCGTGGATGCCCTTTCTGTTGCTCGTTCTGCACGAAGACGCAGCAGGGACGCTGGCGAGGCAAATCACCGGAACTGGTGCTCGAGCACGTCACGCGGATGATCGGCCAGTTCGGGATCAAGGAGCTCTACTTCTCGGACGCCAACCTGTTCGTGGACATCGACCGGGTCCGGGCCATCGCCGACGGTATACTGCGCCAGCGGCTCGGCATCGGATGGTCCGCCTTCTGCCGGGCCGATTCGGTCGCCCGCATGAGCGACGAGACGCTGCGCCTCCTCAGGGCGTCGGGGTGCGGACGGCTCAGCATCGGAGGCGAGTCGGGATCCGACCGCGTCCTCAAGCTGTTCTCGAAAGGCGGCGTGAACCGGGCGGTCATTCTCCAGGCAGTGGCACGGCTCTGCGGCGTCGGCATCCGGCCGGAGCTGTCCTTCATCGTCGGCGCTCCGATGGAAACCGACGACGACCTCGGCGAGACGATCTCTCTCGTAAACACGATCAGGGGCCAATTCCCGTCGGCAGCGATCAACGGCATGTTCCACTACCAGCCTTATCCGGACAGCACGCTCGGCGCGCAGGCCATCGACGAGTGGAAACTGCCGATGCCCGCCAGCCTGGAGGAATGGGAACGGCACGCCATCACCTTGCCACGCCGGAAGTACTTCCCCTGGCTGGATGACCGTCGCTACAACCGGATGATCACCACCAGCCACATCGCGAGCTACCTCTACTACTACGACCGGCTCTTCGATTCGGTCGAGGGAGCCTCGCTCGACAAGTCGCTGAAATGGCGGGTGCTCAAGACGGGGCTGCGCGCCGCACACCTCACCGTCATCAAGCGCCTGATCCGCCTGCGCTGGGAAAGAGGCCGGATGGAGTTCCCCCTTGAGTGGCGCGCCTTCGGGCTAATCCGCGACCGCGTCTTCGAAACCATCTAGCCCCGCGCGCGGGACACCTAACCGCCGACGATTTCTAGCCCAGCGAATGTTCTGGTGCGCATCTGGGCCACCGGTTCGCGATACCCGGCCGGGCTGGGCGTGATGTCGCGCTCCATGGTGGCAAGTTCCACCCGCTTCTCCACCACCGCGGGGATATGCGAGTCCTACGCGAAAAGCTGGCGCAACTCACTTTCGATGCCCGCCATCCGTCCCAGGTTGGCCGTGGAAATCATTGGGCTTGCGCCGTAGCAAAATCCAGCCGTCGCTGGTTTCCCAGGCCAGCTTCGACAGGTGCCGGCCAAAGATCATTTTCAGATCGTCGGGGCGACCGCGAAACAGGAAGTAGTCAAAGTGATAGCCAAATTCATCGAAGCGGAACCGCCACGGCGTAAATTCGTTCGCGGCGGTGCGCAAGTCGTCGAAGCCTAGGTCTGGCCGCAGTTGCACCATCGAAATGTGCAGTTCTGAAAACGAGAAATTGATCCGGCCGCCCTTCTCGGCAAGGTAGTGGGCGCCGAAATGCAGAAGAAGCGGCGGATAGGGTATGTCGGCCCCATGGTAGTTGGGAACAAGAGCGATCAGGTTCTTTCCAGGCTCGGTTTTGGCGATCAATTCGTGGCCGCCGCGCGTTTGCAGATGGAAGGCATAGGCAGTCGCGCTGGTCAGCACCAGGTGCGCCGCAATCGCAATCCCGACCAGGACCTTGGCCAGCCTGAGCCGTCCCATTTCGGGCACGGGCAGCACCGCGGGCAGCACCAGCCAGGCCACGGCAATCAGACGCTGGTACACGTAGATGCCGACAAACACGTGCGGCATCACCAGATAGGCGCAGAAGAACCAGGCTGCCAGTGTGTAGAAGCGCGTGCGGCCGAGCCACGCGCCCACCAGGCCCCAGGATAAATGGCCCGTCGGCGCAGCGGCGACAGTCCGCGCGCGCACCTGAATAAGGCGGAGGATACCCAGCACCGCCAGGAAGAACAGCACCAAGTGCTTTCCCTCGGTGCGTGTCCCGAACAGATATTCCGGAATCTGCAGCAGCTTGTCGAAAAGCAGCGGCATCTCGGAAGGCGCAGCGTAGAGGATCCTCTCAACGTAGGTGTAGGTCTCCGGGTGCCGAAAAACATAGGTCAAGAGCGTTAAGATGACCCCGACTGGCAATGCGGAAAGGATCCACAGTGAGTTCCGCCAGCCGGGAAAGCGGGTCAGGGTCAGCCATCCAACGGCGCCCACGAAGAGAAACACGAACTGGATGTGCACGAAGTAGAAGGCGCATCCATACAGGCCGACCATCAGCCACGAACGCCATCCCAGCCGCCGGTCGAGCAAGCGATCCGCGTGTACCACGCTGCAAAGAAGCAACGGCGTCGCAATGATGTTGTTCACGAAGCCAAAGAAGAAGGCGAAATTGTAGGCGGAAAGCAGGGCAAAGAGCCCGTACCAACCGGGACGGCCCGCCCGTCGGGCAAGAGCCAGTCCGGCCGGTCCGATCGCCGCCACCGAGAGAGCCATCAGCAGCCTGCCCGCAACCCCAATGGGCATGACATACGACAGGGCCGCCACGATATAGACGAACGCCGTGTTGGGCCGCAGGTACTCAAGTAAATAGGTTTCGACCAGGTGGCGCGCCGGATCGTGGTACCAACGCAAAATGGACGCCATAGACAGGTGCTGCGGATAGTCGGTCATGGGCGGGTCGGCGCTCAGCCACAGCGGCAAAGTGAACAGCGCCGAAATCAACAAGACGATCGCGGCCTCGCGATCGAGCCGCCACCGCCGCGATTCGCCTCGCTGTGCCACCGCCAGTTGCGCCCTGTTGCATCCGTCCCGTTGCGGGCCGGAATCGTCCGGTTGGCTACCGGTCATCCTTGTTCGTCCCTGGCCGCCGACCTTCTCCGGCAGGTGTCACGTCCCGGGTAGAGGACGCGACCTTCCAGATGGCGTGATTGAATTCACGCTTGTAGTCGAAATAGCCCCAGGCGCGGGCCACCCCTTCGACAACGGCCGCGGCGATGTAGGACGCATCGGTCTTGGGATCGGCGAAAGTCAGGTAGCGCACGGCGTGCTTCGCGATCCGTCTTACATCCAAGGTGGGCACGGAATAGCCGGTTCGCTGGCGGAGCCAGAAGTGGCCCGCAGCAATCCGGCGGCGCTGGTCGAAGTACTCGTGCAGGTTGTCAGGTCCGCGGTTGGCCACCACGGCCTCGGGCACATAGGACAGTGAACGACCCTGCTCGACCACGCCCGCTTCCAATGTGGCCTCGTCAACCGCGGAATTCTCGGGGATGGGCCGCAACAGAGAGGAGCGCAGCACGACCACCTCGCCCAGTTTGGGAGATTCGCTCGCGATGTTGTGATGAAGCTGCCAGAGAAACCCGACCATGTTGCCCATCAGGCGACCACGCGGGTTGGTGGGCACCGGGCGAGGCCCCACCATGCCCACGTCAGGCGCGCTAGCCAACCGATCCAGCAGGAGCACCAGGCAGCCCGGTTGCAAAATCAGATCAGCGCTGACCACGGCGACGGCGTCCACTGTCTTGTCGCGCTCGCGGCCGTAGGCGTTGATGGCCGAGGCCTTGCCCAGACGGGCGTCCTGGATGACGAGGCGCAGTCGCGCATCGTCCTTGGCCAGGTCCTGGACCTCAGCGTGGGTGCCGTCGGTGCAGCCGCTGGCCACCACCACCACCTCGGAAAGCACGTGCGGCTCGACCTTCTGGCCCAACAGCGAACGCAGCAGCTTTCGGATGTTTCGCTCTTCGTTGTGCGCGGTCACGCACGCACTTAGTCGCAAGCCGGTAGAGGCAGTCATGAGACGAAATACCAGAGTATCACGGCCAGCGCCCAAACACCGAGCCTCCGCGCGATCTCCTATCGTCATTCCGTGTCTGGCCGAACGCTTTCTCTAGCATCCCGAATCGGCGGCGGTGTATCCTGGGCTACACGAATTCTGGAATGCGTGAGTCATGAAAGTCCTTGTCACAGGTGCGACGGGTTTCATCGGCGGAGCGGTCGTTGCCGCTGCGAAGGCTCGGGGCTGGGAGGTCGGCGGCGTGCTTGGCCAGCGGCCGGCGCCGTCCTTACCGGAGGGCGTTTCCTGGCGCAGGCTCGAAAGTTGGCAAGAATCGAATGAGCGGTTCGACTTGGTCATCCATGCTGCGGCCTTGCGCCATCGCCATGGCGTTGCGCCGGCCGACTATTCGCGGAACAACATTGCGCTCACCCAGGATGTCGTCGAGTGTGCGCAGAAGCTCGCTTCGCGCATCCTGTTCCTCTCCTCGATAGCCGTCTATGGCTGGCCGCGGGATCTGCCGATCGACGAGACATCCCCGCATCAGCCGAACAACGAATATGGTCAGAGCAAGATCCGCTGCGAGGAGCTTGTCCGATCCTGCGGGTTGCCCTTCACCATCGTGCAGCCCTCCATCACCTACGGTCCGGGCGATACGGATGGGATGATGGACAAGATCCTCCGCATGGTCGCCAAGCGACAGTTCATCGTCCCAGGCCTGGGCTTGGCGCGTGTGCAACTCGTGTACATCGATGACCTGGCCGCCATGATCCTTAATGCGGCCGCTTCGCCAAAGACTATCGGCGAAACCTTCATTTGCACCTATCGCGATCCGATTCGCGTCGGAGAACTGGTGCGGCTGGCCTCCCGCGCGGTCGGGAAGTGGATTCCACCTGTGGGGCCGCCGCGCAAGCTCTTGTCTCTTGGGGCGCGTCTTTGCGAGGTCGCGGATCGGTTTGGGCTGTTCAAGGGCGAGCCACCGCTCACCCGCGACAAGCTCGCCACGATCTCCGTCGACCGATGCTACCGGATCGGTCGCATGCGTCGCCTGCTTGGCACCGAGCCCGGCACGGGATACACGCAGGGAATTGAACAGATGGCACGCGCGCTGGGACTCACACGCACTTGAAGCCCTCAAGAAACGGCAGCGGGTCGGATCTGGCATCAACCGCAACGGAGCAATGATGGGACTGGTATCGTGGCTCGATTCGAGGCCTGGGTTCCACGCGCTGGTAGATCGCGCCCGCGTTCGCCAGATCGCCGATGGTGTGCTCGGTTTGCTCGCCATCGAGCGCCGGTTGGCACCGGGTGACGTGATCTACCGGCACCGCAACATCGACTCCTTCATCACCGCCGACGAGATCTTCCGCAGACGGACGTACCACGATTTCGTGCGCCCGGAGGTGCGGACCTTCGCCGATCTCGGCTGCAACGTCGGCTACTTCATCGCGGTCGTCACCTCAATAACCGGACGGCGTGATCTGCGAGGTGTCGCCGTCGACGCAAGCCCGATCATGACAAGCGAGAGTCGTTGGTTGGTCGAGCGCAACGGGCTTCACGGCGTGGCGGTGGAGCAAGGTCTGGTGGAGCACGCCGCGGCCGGGGTGGCGCGCGATTTCTACGTCAGTGATTGCTCGATGTCTTCGTCAACTCGGCCCGACGCTCTGCGGGCGGGTCGGGCGCTGAACTGGACGCGAACCACGGTGGCCACGGTCGACGTCGAGGCGCTCTGGCTCAAGCACGTCGGCCAGGAGCGCTGTCACCTGCTCAAGGTCGACATCGAGGGCAGCGAGGCGGACTTCATCAGCAGCGGCAACCCGTTTCTCGACCGTGTCGACGACATCGTGCTCGAATGGCACACCTGGGCTGCCTCGGAGGCGACGATGCGCGGTCGTCTCGAGTCCCTTGGCTTCAGCCTCTGCGGCGAGCTTCGCCTGACGCCAAACACCGGCCTGCTCTATTACCGGCGCCGCTGAGCGCCGAGCCGGATTCCCTCTGCGGCCATCTCGCCCAGCACCCCAACGTCGGTCGAGATCCAGAGGGGACTCGACCGGCTGTCAGACGTTCTTCTCTGCCAATACCCAGCAGTGGTGAGCGAGCACACTCTGCATCCACTGTGGCAGGGCCCGCCGCTCCCAGCCCATGAGCCAATTCACTTTGCGCATGGTTGCCTCAGGCGACGACGGAGCTGCTCCCGCCGCCGCCTCTCGAACCGGAATTCCCAGCACGCCTTTGAGCTCGCGAATGGAGAAGCCGATGTCCGGCAGGTAGGGCATATCGACGTAGCCAGACTGAACCACCTTCAGTCCGTGAGAGCGCACCACAGACTCCAGTCCAGCGCGGCTGCGCACCAGCAGACCCCCCTGCTCGGCGTGATGGCACTTCACCCGCGTCAGCGCATGGTACGAGACGTGGAAGGGCGTGCCCCAGTTGAGGACATTGGGCACAAAAACCAGCACATAGCGCCGCGCGTGTTGCACCATCTCGGCGAGGCATTCGGGCCGCATCTGCACCAGCGCGAAGTTCCACACCAGGTCGTAGAGGCCCGAGCACTGGGCCACCAGCTTCACCTTCCGGTTGGGGCGCCAGCGGCTTTCGATCTCCGCGGCATTCGGATCGAAGACAGTGACCTCGCAGCGATCCGCCCAAGCAAGATTGTCGTAACCCTTGCTGATGCTTGCGCCGAACTCAAGCACGCTTCGCAGGTCGAGATCCTCCGCCAACCTTGCCAGGAAGCGCCGGAGCATGATTCTCTCGTAGACGGAACCTAGTCCTTCGCCGCTCGCGAAAGAGCAGATTTCCAGTTCCTGGGTCTGTGGATCAATCTTGGGCGTTGTTTGGCTCATGGTGACGGCCTCGCTGCCTTCTGTGGAGGCTCTGCTCTACCTTGCGACGCGGTCAAGTCAAATACGGAGGGCACTCGATTGCAACCGCATCTCGATAGCGCCTGACCCGCGGGCGGCGTGTATTATCGCCTTCATGCGGACCCTGGCCCCTGTTCTTCTTGTGCTGGCCCTATCAGCGTGTCGTTCCAGTTCCAAAGTCGACGACCCCGTCGTGGCGCGCATCGGCGGGGTCGCGATCACGGTGCATGAGCTGCAGGCTTGGGCAGCGGCCCGGTCCCAGTCGGAGAAGGGCGATGGCGCCAAGGGCGAGTCCGACGTCGAGAGATGGAGAGCCTTGCTGGGCGCGCTGCTGCGGGACGAGGCCGTCTTGCAAGAAGGCCGGCGCCGCGGCTACGACCGAGATCCGGCGGTGAGAAGGATGATGATCGATCGCATTTTACAGAAGGAGGTCGAGGCTTTGGAAAAGCCGGTAGATCTTTCCAATGCCGATATTGAGCGGTACTACCTCGACCACAGCGACGAGTTCGCCCGGCCAGAACAGGTCCGTGTTCTACAAGTGGTCACGCGCGACCGGGCCGTGGCGGAGCGGGTGGCGGCCCAAGCCCGGGCTGCCGAGAGAAGCGATCTGGGCGCGTTCCAGGCCCTAGCCACCAAGCACAGTGAGGATTGGACCTCGCGCGCACGGGGCGGCGACATGGGGCTCTTCGATCGCAAGAGCACGCGCGTTCCCGCGGCAGTGGTCAAGGCGGCCTTTGC
>Ga0265316_10002184_pt1 | contig 20553 bp, 15 predicted proteins | sample 4522metaG_FD_202092 | JGI IMG/M metagenome (GOLD analysis project Ga0265316, IMG submission 202092) | Rhizosphere microbial communities from Carex aquatilis grown in University of Washington, Seatle, WA, United States - 4-5-22 metaG | ecosystem: Host-associated > Plants > Roots > Rhizosphere >... | reverse complement strand
CGTCGCGTTCCGCCACGAAACGAAGCCTGCCTCGAAAAAAGATAGAGTTCCCGCTCCCTTTCGTTTGAAAATCGGAATGGAAGCGACGCTTGACGCTCGGCTGAAGTGTCGGTCTAGCGACGGGCGAACGCCGGCAACGTTTCTTCGAGGCTCGTCAGTTGACCTCGCAGAACCCGAGATTGCAGTGTGGCGCCGTGGCAGGGCAATCGGCTTGCGCGCTGCACGATTTGCAAGTTGTGCTTCCGATCGCCACGCTGTCGAAGTAGCAGCCGCAGCTCGGGTGCGGGGTATAAGGCACGAGTGCCCCCATCTCCGAGGTGCGTGTCACGGACATCGCGCACGGCGGAACAAGGCGATCGTTGATCACGAACTGCAAGAAGCTCCCGGTCGGAGTCGGGGCATCTCCCGTGAAGTAGAGGACGACGTGTCCGGCGTTGTCGTTGAGCGGCACATTCTGGCTATTGACTTTGGTCAACATGTGCGTGAAGCCCCACAACGGATAGCGGCCGCTGCGCAAGTTTGCCTTGTCCGCGCTCGTCGCCGTCAAGTTCGGGTAGTAGGCGCAGCTTTGACCATAGTCCTGATATGCGAGCTCTCTGATCGTCGAGGCCCGCGTGATGCTCTCGACGAGGTCCGTGCTCATGGAACCCAGAGTCTTCTCGGGAGCGGTCGACGTGTCGACCGCTGTGACCATCTGATTCGAGCCGGACTCCAGCTTGCCCCACCACATGGTGGCGGGGACTCCGATCGCAATCCCGATGTCGAGCTGCGCGGTCGAGGTCGGATTCTGAAATACGAAATTGGGGTCCGTCCAAGGCGCGACCGCGTGGGACCCCAAGCCGACGGTGTAGTAGAGGGCCTCGGCACTGATGGCCGTCTGCGACGAGCCGACCGGGACCACCATCGCTTCGGGCACGACAGGACCGAGGAAGTCTCCGATGCCCGGGGTACCTTGAGGCAAGGGCAAGCATACCTCGGGGAAGAGCCCGGTCAGGCCGATGTCCGCGTAGTTGCCTCCGGGGTCGAGTTGGCACGTATGGGGTGTCCCACTGATGTCCCAGTAAGTCCCGGTCGTGGCTCCGAAAGCGAGTGTGTTTTCGTTGAGAACAATCGCGTTCGCGCCGTCGCAAGAGTGACCGCTCACGAACACGACGGTGATGGGGACCATCGAGGTGAGCGAGCCAAGTTGCGCGGCAATCGACGAGAGTCCGTTCGACCCAATGATGAACACCGGCTGGGGAAGGCTCGAGCACGCCGGCGTCCCGGCCGTGCCGCCGCCTGCTTGAAGTCCGCCGTCGCCGCCGCCTTCGAGTCCTGCGTCCGCGCCACCGCCACCTCCGCCGCCACCCCCGCCGCCACCTCCCCCGCCGTGTCTTCCTCCGCCTCCTCCGCCTTCCCCTCCGCCGTCTCCCCCGCCTTCCCCTCCGCCGGCGTCCGTTACTCCCGTCTCATCTGCCCCGCCCTCGTCTCCTCCGGAGTCGTCACCCGTACTCTCGTCTCCGCTCCCGTCATCTGCGGCTCCGTCGTCCCCACCGCCGTCTCCGGCAGGCGCCGCGCCGGCTTCGGGCAGCGGGGGGAGCGATCCGTCGGCCAAAAGGCCTGGAATCCGATGGTTATCGAAGGAGAATGTGCACTTGCCGCTCGGACAGCCCGCCGACCCTACCGTGCACGCGTCGCTCTCGATCGCGGCTCCAACCCGGAAGTCGTCCGTCTTGGCAATCAGATTGCACCCAAGACCCCAAGCTGAACTCAGAGCAAGGGCCAGGCGCGCGAGTCGTGCAGGCCAGGGGTCGATGCGTCGCAAGCGATCTTGCATGTCTTTCGGACTCCGAACGGTGTCGAAAAAGTGGAGATATCGGGTCGTCAGAACGACCCCTCTATCCCAGCCGAACCGACGGCGATTCGCGGGTGTATCGTCGTATTGGACGTGGCATTGTGCGCGGTCGACGCTCGGTCGGTGCCGTGCCCTCGGAGTGCGAGGTAAAGGCCGGCCAGGAGTGCCGCCGCGCCAACTCCGAACGAAATGTTCGAAGTCCACGCAGTCGTCTTTGCAAGGTCGATATCAGCCCGGGCGCTCGCGGGACACGTGGACGGCGAGGGGCACATCTTGTCGAGGGACGAGGTCTTCGAAAGCGTGAAGAGCCCAAATCCAGCGCCCGTGACGACGGCCGCGGCACCGATGCCGAACACGACGTACGCCGGAGTGCGGCTCGTAGGCGCTTGCAGCGAAACGGCTGCCGACGAGGAGGCAGTGGCTGGGCCGCCTTCCGGGGCGTCCGGGGCCACGTCCTCGGGCAGGCGCTCGAGCTGGATACTCAAGGCTCGGGTCTCGCCCTCCGCCAACGTGAGTTCTCCACTCGCTTGCTTGTATCCGCTTGCTGTCGCGTCCACCCGGTGGTGGCCGGGATCGACGGGACGGTCGAGCCCCAGCGACGCGATCGGGATGGATTCGCCGTCCACGCGGACGGTCAGTGCAGTATTGGGAGCCGCTCCGACCACCACCACCCGCATCTTCGGAAGTCGCGGGCGGGCCTCGTCGAGGCGGACGCGAGCGCGGTCTTGAGCGGCGCGGAAGGAAACGGGCGACTGCTCGTCGAGATTCTCGCGGACGACGCGCGTCAGTTCCTCCACTCCCTCGACCAGTTTGCCAAGGGCGACGTGGCACTCGCCCAGGATCGCCAGGGTCGTGGGGGCGTGGTGCATTGACTCCGAGCGAGAAAGAGGATCGATGGCCGCCGCGCAGTCCCCGGCCGCCGCGAGCTCGAGGCCCTGGTTGCCGAGCTGACGGGCCATCGTGACGTCGGCGGCACTGTGTTCGTTGGTGACGGGTTGCGCTCGGGCGTCCGCGCTCAAGAGCATTCCGGCAGCGAGCAGTCCGCGGGTCATCCACGCTTCGAGTGTCCACGACGAGTGCAATCGATGGCTCCTGGCTGTCTTCATTTAGTAACCCACGTCGGTGATCGAACCGTTCGCGCTCTTGGCGGGCTGCGGGGCGGCGGTAGCAGGAGTCGGGTCGGGGCGCTTCGGCGCGACGGGGCGCATCACCGGCCGCGACGTTTGCGCAAATGGAAACGCCGGCCGGGCAGCGGCGGGCCGGGCGGCCCCCGAAGCGCCGCCCGAGGGCAGTCCATCGATCGGCGCGGGGTTCGCAACGACTGGCGGAGATGATGCCGTCGCGGAGGCCGCAGTCGCTCCGGCCTGCTCGGCGGTGACCGCATGCACCGCAGCGGGGGGCGGCTCCGCCGTGTTCCGCTGCTCGTGGTTGTGCCGCACGATCCAAGAGATGGCGCCTCCCAGGACAAAGACGAGGAGAGCCACCTTTTGCCAAGGGGCGAAGCGCCGGACAGGAGGAAAGTGAATCTCCACCGGCGATATTCGATCGGCTGGAATGACGGATGCGCGCGGTTCGCGGGGAACGTCTCGCACCCGAACCGACCCGGAGTTGTAATTGCGGAGGCCCGACGACGACAAAGAGTCGGGCAGGAGCAGCTTCGACAGGGAGTCCGGGGACAACAGTTTCGACGAACTCATTCCTGCTGCAACTAGAAGCGTCTCGACGCACTCGATGATCGAGTTGAATCGGACTTCGCGATCGCGCGCGCAGGTGCGCTGAAACCACGTTTCGACTTCGGGAGGAAGTTCAGGCAACGAGTCGCGGAGTTTTGGCAGGTCTCCGCTGCAGATCTTCAGCAGAAGCGCAGGAATGGAGCTGGACTCGAACAGGGGACGGCCCGTCAGCATCCGATACGCAAGCACGCCGAGAGAGTAGATGTCTGTCCGGTGATCGACGTCCGGTTGGCCTCTGGCCTGCTCCGGGCTCATGAACTGGGGAGTGCCCACGAATGTCCCCTCGACCGTCTCGGAGCCGTGCGCGGCGTCCAAGAGCTTCACGACGCCGAAGTCGAACACTTTCGCGACGAGACCGTCGTCCTGCGATTGGGCCAAAAAGATATTGTCCGGTTTGATGTCGCGATGAATGATTCCGGCCTCGTGGGCGCATTTCAGGCCGCGTGCGACCTGCGTGAGAATCTCGACCGTCTCCGGGAGAGGCAACCGGGAGACTTGGCGTAGATGCTCGCGGAGCGTCTCGCCCTGGAGATACTCCATCACGATATAGGGCGTCCCGTACGGTAGTTCGCCGCTGTCGAATACCTGTACACTGAACCTGGATTTCAGCCTGGCCGTCGCGCGCGCCTCGCGAGCAAAGCGGGAGCGTACTTCCTCGGACAGGGAGGTCGGAGACGAGATGACCTTGACCGCCATCCGGTCGCCCAAAACGAGGTGGGTGCAGGACCAGACCGTTCCCATCCCACCGCTGCCCAGGCGCGCATCGAGCCGATACTTGCCGGCGATGACAGTGCCGACGCCAACCTCGTCGGCCACCGGGCCAGGACGGTCCGTTGATCGTTCAGATCTCTCTGCCGAGCCCATCCGCTTCGTCCCCTCGCAACAAGCCTCGCAAGGTCACCACCTTGGGTAGACGACCGCGCACTCCAGGAACTTAAGGTGGAGAGCCATCTTCAGCGCCAGGGTCCGGCGAACCCATGGGACTGCACGGGGTGAGTGCCACGTGGGGCGCCTCGTTCAATTGACAATTGACGATCGATCCCAACGCGCCTAGCGTCCGCCCGCAGTCGGGTGCCAGCAGGCGAAGGCCCCCAAATCGCGTTGCAAGGCCATTATCGTCGGCCCCAATCGAGGAAAATATACATAAGTACGACCATTGACTTTGTGAAGAGCTACAGCCAAAGTTAACTATTCAGTTGATAGCGCAATTACGGCGCGAGGGGATACACACAATGGTTGGTTCATCAAAGGCTCTTGCCACGCTCTTCGTTATCCTACCTTTGTCCTGGCTCGACCACGGGCACGACGATGACTCGCACGACCCGTCGAGACATGTCGACTGCGACCGCGGGGAAACCATTCAAGGAGTACTCAAGACGGTTAGACCCGGAGACACACTTCACATCAAAGGCACCTGCAGCGAAAACGTAACGTTCGCAAGTACCACCGGCCAGTTCGACGGCGTCACACTCGATGGCAACGGCACGGCCACCATCGCCGGCCCGAGCGCGACCACGAACACGCTCGAACTGGACGGCGTGTCGAATTTCACGGTTCGCGGGCTCCGCCTCACCGGGGGGTTCGACGCCCTGTCCGTCAACACGGGAAGCCAAATTGCCGTGGATGGCGTCGTCGTCGAAAACGCCGGCCGGCACGGGATCCACTTCCAACGCGGCACGACGATGGCCTACGTCGTAAACTCGACGATTCAGAACAACCCGCAGAACGGGATCATCGTCAACGAGAACTCGTATGCGCGCATCGGGTTCACGGCGGGGGTAGGTGCGTCAGAAGACGATACGGGGCCATGCATCATTCAAGGGAACGGCGGCCACGGCATCCGAATCCAGCGTTCTTCTTCGGCACGCATCTATACGAATACGATCAGCAACAACGTTCAAAACGGTGTGAACATCGAGAGCGCATCGTATGCCGAGGTGGCGACAAACACCATCAATGGCAACCTGAAGAACGGAGTCTCGGTTACCGAAAATTCTACCTTACACCTCGGTAATGCGACGGGAACGAAGAACGAGGACAACCCAAACACGACGACGGTCGCCAATGGCCAGTTTGGTCTCCAGGCACAGTGGGGTTCCTTCGTGTCAGGCCGATTGGGCACGTTGACCGGAACGAGTGGGGCATCGACCTTCACCCATAACGCAAATAACGATCTCACGCCTTGAGGGTCGTGCAGCCACTCACGATCGAGCGTACACCGAGAGCGCAGGACGCTCGGCAGGGCGCTCGTTCCATGGGCCGCAACGCCGAACCTAGGAGTAAATTAATTTAAGTCGCCTGCCGGGCCGGCCGCTTCTGTGTTCATCCCGTTGGTGCGCGCGAGAGCGCAGAGGCGAGCCGGCCGACGGATGTAAGAAAGAGCATCCATGTGACGCGCTGCGACGAATGCAGGAGAATGCTCCTTGGAGCAGGGCTCGCCGGGGCGGGCGCGCTCTTGCTTCCGCGCTGCGGCGGCGCGACGCCAGCCGATCGAGGAGAGCCGGGCGTCGGCGAGTCTGGAGTGGACGGTGGCCAAGGGGAAGCCGAAGTCGGTGGTACCTGCAAGCCAAGTTGCGTCGGCGCGAATACGGTGACATTTCCGTTTTCCAAATACCCGCAGCTCCAGAACGTGGGCGGCAGCGCGTCCGGCAGCGCCCCCGGCTACGCAGATCCTTCGTGCCGGCTCGACCTCATCATCGTCGCCCAACCCGCAGCCGGGACCTATGTGGCCTTCTCCGCCGCATGTCCACACCAGTGTTGTCCCGTCTCGTTCAGCGAGACACGCACCGAGTTCGTCTGTCCTTGCCACGGCTCCACTTTCGACATGAACGGTGCGGTCACCGGGGGGCTCGCACCCAACGGGCTACAGAAGCTCTCGGTGTGCGTGGACGAGTGCGGTGTCAACGTCTCGTTTCGTTGAGGTCGGCGGGCCGCCGCACCTGTGTAGATCGCGTTCCCCGTTGGTCCAGAAGTACCTACGGGGCGTTGGCGGCGTGCGAGGAATCAAGGCAGGCATGATACCACAAAACGACGGCATTCGGGCCGTCCATTCCGGTATCTCTCGGATGAAGGGCACGTTCGACGCGCGAGAGCTGGAAGGTCGCGAGGAGGGGACGACCCAAAGGACGATCTTCACGATTCCAATTGCGACACAGAAAGCTTCCGAACTCCTGGAGGAGTTGGGGGGGTTCCCCCACTCGGATGGCGTTGGTCGCGTCGGTCCACCGGCTGGCGAGGAACTGGTGCATGGCAGGCGGCAGCGGGCCCGCTGGCTCGTCCCCATGCAACACGTCGACTTTGGTGCCGTCGGCGAGCTTTCCGTCCGCCACCAGCTCGACATCGGCCAGGCATGGATTGGGGGCAAACATCGCCCACCATTGCCAGAGCTCGACTGTTCTTACTACCGTCGCGAGGCGGTCCGGAATCGCAAGGCGTGTCGGTAGCGGCGTCGAAGACCACACGCATGCGGCAAACAAAGCGACCAGCGCCACTTGTCTGGCCCACCGGGCCCCGCGGACGACTTGGGCGGCAAGGAGCAGGTAGCCACGGTTGGCGGGGCCGGTTTCTGCCGCGCGAATCGCCGGCACGTTGGGCGGGTCGAGGGCGGGAAGGGGAAGGCTCATCCGGAACAGCGGACCAATCGGGACGTTCACCCCTGCGCATGCTCGCGAGATGCGCGCCAACGTCCAATCAACCCACGAAGGCTCGAACAGGAGCGGGTACGTTGCAATCATCAGCCATGAGAACTCGCCGACGCACATCGTAACCCAGATTCCGACGTGCATCGCGGCGCCGGAGAGGAGCGCGATCGCTTTTGCTTGCGGCTGCCAGAATGGCAAGAAGACCAGAGGCAAGAACGCTGCTTCGATGACCAACGTCGAGTACGTCGCGGCAGTCGTCAGCCAAGGCATCGATCGTACGAGGTGCCCGAGCGTCCGAGTGTAATCGTGATCGTTGCCGAGTGCGAAGTGGACCGCCGTTCCGTCGCGCCAGGTTTCGCCGGGAATCTTCCACAAGAAGGTGCATAAGTAGATCCAGCCAAGCTGAAGGCCTATCAAGCGCAATTCCAGCCCGCTCCCCTTCTGGGGGAGAGGCCTGCCGGCGGCACGCGCCAGCGCCGCATCGATCGAATACCAGTTTCCGACTGGCAGAAATAGACTCCAGAAAAGGAGCACTCGGATCACCTGATCCGAGTAATCGCATATGAACGGGTTGCGCTCCATCATGCCGGTCGCAAGAACGAACGTGGCGAGGGTCGCCAGGCGGCTGTGCCATCCGAGGACGAAGCAAGCGCAGGCCACCAGGGTCAGCATCCAGTATCCGTAGGCCACCCAGGGTGGGCCGCTCACGTCCATGAGCGAAAACCGCCCGACGTCCCCAGCGAGCGCGGTCGAACGAGGCCAGAAGCCTTCGTCGGAGAGGCCGACGCGCAGAAACGGAGAAAAGTCCGCGATCTCACTCAGCGTCACCAGCCCAAAGGTGATCCGAAAGAGCCCGACCGAGCGCAGATCGGCGGCGGCGAGCCAGCGGATTCTACGCATCCCGGAAGGGTAACACGGGGTCAGCGGGTTAAAGCTCCGGACCTTGACTCAGCGGCCGGCGAACATGGGCGAGACCGGATTGCCGTACGGTCCTCTCTTCCCACGAGCGCCGAGCCGTGAAACGGTGCCCGTGTGGAGAACTTCGAAGCTGCAGTCATCCGTTCTCGCACGTCGGCGTATTGCTTCGCCACGTGGGACCTGGTTTTCATCACAATCTGGCGTCTGAGCGCCACCGAAGCGTCGTTCGTGGAGATGAACCGCGTGGCGCGGGAATTCATAGCCGCCGGGCCAAGACGAGTCAGCTACCTTTCAATCGTCGAGGGGTCGGCGCCGCCGCCTCCTGACGTCGCGCGCGCCGAGTTGGCCAGGTTCAGCCGTGACGTCGTGCCGCAGATGGCGGTCGCTGTGATCGTTGCCGAGGGCGGCGGATTTCGCGCCTCCTTCGTGCGAGGCGTTGGCATCGCCCTCACGATGTTGATGCCGCACAAGGTCCCGTTCAAATTTGCCGGCTCGGTCCAGCAAGGCGCCGTGTGGATCGCTCCGCACTTGTCCCCAGGGTCCGGCGGTGCGGTGGCGCTGGATAGGGCGGTCGAAGACCTACGCGCAAAAATCGCAGTCCCTCAATCGCCCTTTCGCGCACTTGTCGCCCGATAAATCGTCCCCCTTGCCACGCCCAACTGCCGGGTGGCAATGTTTGCGTTGAACCCGGGGCGAAGTCTGCACGTGGCCGTCGCGCGCCCTCGTCCAGCAGAGCATCTATGCTGAGTTCTCCGACCGCGCGCGCAAACACGCCGCGGGCAACCCGCTCGACACGACCACGTCCGTCGGTGGCCAGGCTTCGAACGACCAGCTGCTCATAGTGGCTGCGATACGTCCGAAAGCCTTGAGAATCCTTGGTCCGGCGACGTATTCGCGCGCTCCGGTGACGCACATTTGCGCACCAATCTTGCCCGCCGAGGCGATTGTCCTCGTCGGTGCCTTAAGCCTACCAGGCCATCGTCCGTCGGACTTTGTTGATGAACGCGCGCTCGCGGCTCGCGGTGGCCGGGACATCGATCGTCTGGGCGACGGGCTGCTGGACTGTCTACGGTCTCGACAAATACACGACGGCCCGCGACGCCGCCGCGCCGTCGTCGTCCGCCTTCGAGCCCAGCCCGACATCGGGTGGCCAAGAGGCGTCTGTACCGGACGCGGGTCCGGCGTCGTGCGATGCCGAACAAACGGCGAGCCCCGCCGCAGTATGCACCGGTGCGATTTGCGTTCCCTTCCAGAATTCTGCGCGAATCCAGGGTTACATGCCCGGCGCCCCGCTGCCGCCGTTACCCGACGGCGCCCCTCCACCCGCCACGGGGCCGGGCGACGGTGGTGTCGACGGTGCCAGCCCGGACGCGGCGGGGGCCGGTTCCGGAGCAGGGTCCCTGCCGGCCTGCTCGACGCTACCTTCGCCCGTGTACGTGGTCGGATCGACTGGCCTCGCCGGTCTCGCGGGCGAGCTCGGTCAACTCACGTCGACGGTGCCGATCACCATCGTCTTCGTCGCGGCAAAGTCGTGCGATGGGCCCAAAGCCATCATCTTGAACAAGACCGCTTTCGACTTCGGCGCGACCACGGCGACTTACTGGGATGCAGCGGGCACGGCGCACACGTGCCTCGTCGACGATGCGAGCTCTTACGCGGACATCGGCCTGGGGCAGCTCTTCGCGGATGCCTGCTTGACGCTCCCGCAAGGAACCCCGGGAATCGGGGACTTCCTTGGGCCGATCACCCCCATCGACATCGTCGTTCCCACAGGCTCGTCACAAACCAGCATCAGCGCCGAGGCCCTCTACTACACGATCGGTTTGGGCGCCGGCTCGGTCGCGCCATGGACCAACCCAAGCGAAGTGTTCTTCAACCCCGGTTCGGGCCCTCAATACGACGTCGCGCTTGCGATCGGAGTGCCTCCGAATCAATGGAAGGGAACGACGGTCGCCACCGCCCCGCAAAACATCGCCAAGGTCGGCACGTCGCCGGATCCGGAGAGTACCCTCGGCCTCATGGGTTCCGATCTGGTTGAGGCACCCACCAATACGTCTACGCTCAAGGCGATCGCGTATCAGGACGTGGGACAGTCCTGCGGCTACTACCCGAACGCCACGGCGACGAGCTCCGAAAAGCAAAACGTCCGAGACGGGCACTACCCGCTCTGGGGTTTTTCTCACATGTTCGCGAAGGTCAACGCCCAGGACGTGCCTCTCAACCCGAACGCGGCTTTGATAATCGCCTATTTCACGGGACAGCAGCCCACACCGACCGGCGACTTTCTCCGCTTCGTCGTGAGCGACCACCTTTTGCCGCTATGCGCGATGCGCGTCACACGTGCCACGGAAATGGGACAGCTCCTACCGTATGCGCCAAGTCCGAGTTGCGGCTGTTACTTCGATAGCATCACGAAGGGCACGACGACCTGTCAGGTTTGCAAGACGCCTTCGGATTGCCCCACCACGTCGCCGCACTGCAATCTGGGGTACTGCGAGCCGCATTGATCGGCAGCGCCGCACGGCGGGTGCGGGGTAGCGGCGGGTGCGCGATGGTCGTGTCGTGCCCGTGATATAGGGAGGGCCATGAAGTTCGATCACTGGTGCGCTGCGGTCCAGCCGCCCGCGACGGGTTGCCTGCTGCACGGAGCAGCCTAGGATGAGCGCTGCCGCCGCTTATCTTCGCGATCGCGGCGGCTCGCCCGTCGAGGTCCCGGCGCAGGGCCCGCTATGCGTGGAGCCAAGGTCGGAGCAGGCTTCGCCGGTTCGCCTCTCGCTCGTGGTCCCCACCTACAACGAGGCGAAGAACCTCGCGGAACTGGTCGGGCGTTTGACCGCGCTCCTCGATGGGACGATCGGGCTGGCCTATGAGCTCATCGTCGTCGATGACGACAGCCCCGACAAGACGTGGGAGCTTGCGAGGGACCTCACCGCGACCCATCCGCGCCTGCGCGTGATTCGGCGAGTAGGCGAACGCGGTCTTTCGAGTGCCGTCATCCGCGGGTGGCAGGCGGCGCGCGGACAGGTGCTCGCTGTGATCGACGCCGATCTTCAGCATCCCCCGGAGGTGACGCTCGCGCTGTGGAGGGACATGGAAGGAGGCGCCGACTTGGCTGTCGCCAGTCGCCATACGGAGGGCGGGGGCGTGAGCGACTGGGGGGTCGTCCGACGGGCGCTCTCGCGCGGGGCTCAATTGCTCGGGCTTCTCCTGTTGCCCAGCGTGGTCGGCCGGGTCAGTGACCCGATGAGCGGGTATTTCATGGTGAGGCGCTCCGCGATCGAGAGCGTTCCAATGCGCCCGCTCGGGTACAAGATTCTCATCGAAGTGCTCGGTCGGGGAAGGATTCGATGGATCGCCGAATCTCCGTACGTATTTCGCGAGCGAGTCGAAGGGGACAGTAAGGTCACCTGGCAGCTCTACGTCGAGTATCTCAGGCACCTCGTGAGGCTCCGGATTTCAAGGCTCCCGCTCGAGCGATTCGTAAGGTTCGGGTTGGTCGGCTTGAGCGGGGTTGCGGTCGATATGACCGTGCTCTACCTGCTGAGCGACCCGCACACGCTCGGTTGGGGTCTGACGCGGAGTAAGCTTCTGGCCGCCGAGACTGCCATCGTGAACAATTTCATTTGGAACGATGCTTGGACGTTCGGCGACCTCTCGAAGAACCAAGCTTCGGCTGCGGCCAGGCTCAGGCGCTTTGCGAAATTTCAAGCAGTTTGCTTCGGCGGTCTCGTTCTCAATACGATCTTCTTGAACGTTCAGTTCAACTGGCTTGGGATCAACCGCTACCTTGCAAATGCGATCGCGATCCTCGTCGTCACCGCCTGGAACTTCTGGCTGAATCTAAAGTTGAGCTGGCGCGTCACCGCTCCGAATCCGAAGCTCTGATGAGCGGCATCGAGGATCCCACCGTCGCGCTGAGGGGAGAGCAGGTGTGGCATATGCCTTGCGGTCAGCGAACGGCGAGGCCGGCGCTGTGCCGGCGCGTCAAAAGGCGGAGGTTTCGTCATGAGAACATTCTTCCAAAGAAGAGCCGCAATCGAGGCTGGACTCGTCATCCTGACGGTGGGAGTCGTTGCGCACGCGGATCCGAAGCCCGGGGCGAGCGAAGCGTATTGTGCGGCCGTTGCTGCGCTCGACTCAGACCTCGCGGAACTCAATGCGATCGGGCCTCATTCTACGGTCGCCGAGTTGCGCGCTGCGACCAGTCGGATCGAAAGGGATGCGACCGAGATGCAGAAGGTCGCGGGCAAGATGAAGACACCCGCCGCCAAGGAATTCAACGTCGCGGTGAAAAAGCTGAAGCAGGACGTCAACAACATCCCGGACGACGCGACGCTAGAGCAGGTGCGGACGAAGATCCGCGATGATGCGCAGAGCACGCAGAACACTGGACAGCAGCTTGCCTCCGAGTCCGGCTGTCCCCAGTCACCGCCCACGCAGCAGACGCCCTAATCTCTGTTGGAGCCATCAGACGGGGCGAGCCGTGGAGGCGACGGCCCGCTCCGCTCGGTGCATCTCGCGCAAATAGTGGAAATGGATTCGCTCGTCAGCCTCGGATTCGTACCCGGCGTAGCGGCCGTTGCTGCGGTCAGGGTGCGAAGGAGCGTGGCGCACCCTATTCGTCGGGCGCAAGCAGGATCTTCCCGCTGGTCTCTCTCGATTCGAGCGCACGGTGCGCATCGGCCGCCTTCGAGAGGGGCAAAACGCGATCGAGTCGAATTTTCAGTTCGCCTCGCCTCATCCAATGCAAGACCGCCTCGGCACGGGCGATGAGCTCGTCGCGCGTGGCGACGTAATTGCCGAGCGTCGGCCGGGTCACGTAGAGCGATCCCCGCGCGTTGAGAACCTGTAGATCGAAGGGAGGCACCGGACCGCTCGACTGGCCGAAGAGGACCATCAAGCCCCGCGGGCGCAGGCACGCGAGCCCCTTGTCGAACGTGGTCTTGCCGACCGAGTCGTAGACCACGTCGACCCCGCGGTTCGCGGTTCTCGCGCGCACCACGTGGTCGAATGCTTCGCGAGTGTAGAAGATGATCTCATCAGCGCCGGCTTCACGAGCCAGTCGCGCTTTTTCTTCGGTCGATGTGGTGGCGAAAACCAGGGCACCCGCACGCTTTGCCATCTGGACGAGCAGCAGGCCCACGCCGCCCGCCGCCGCATGAACGAGACAAGTGTCGCCGGGCTTCAGCGCGAACGTCGCATGCGAGAGGTAGTGCGCGGTCAAGCCTTGCAGCATCGCAGCCGCTGCGTCACGGGCGGACACGTCGTCCGGCACCGCAACCAGCTTGTCTAAAGGCGCGCTCACGTGCGTCGCGTACGAGCCAGGCACACCGGCCCAAGCCACACGCTGCCCGATGTGCAGGCCCAGCGCTCCCTCGCCGAGGGCCTCGACGATGCCTGCACCCTCAGCGCCGGGGATGAACGGCAGGCTTCGCCCATATCCGGCGCCGCCGGTCCTCGCGTAAACATCCATGAAGTTGACGCCCGCCGCCTCCACGCGGATGAGCACGTGCCCCGGTGCGGGATCGGGCGTGGAGAGCTCCACCGGTGTCAAAACCTCGGGACCGCCGAAGCGATCGATACGGATTGCCCTCATGGTGAGGTGCCAATATGCCGGCCGATCAGTCGCGTCAAGAATACGAGGATGGCGTCGGGCTCTCTCAGCTCCGGGGCGGCCGCAAACCGATAGGCAGCCCCTCAGCCCGATTCGGAGGACGCGACGCCGTCACGAACGGGCTCTTGGCCGCTCCGCCCGCGGGGACGAGCTTTCTGTAGAGCTTGCACGCTAGAGCGTCGGTGCTCATCGTCGTCGCGAACGCCTTGACGAGGCTTGCTGCGGAGTCCGTAGTGTAAAGCTCGAAGTGGTCATAGTCCGGGTACATTCCATGTTGGGCGTCCAGGTCGTCGTCGATCCCTGCGAGCATCCAAAAGAGACCGCCGTTGCCCCCGCGCTTTTCCAAGAGATCGTGCCACCGGGAGTACATCCTGCGGCGGCGGGCGTCGTCGGCGATGAGTCCATTGGGACTCCTCCGCGCGATCATCCCATACTCCTCGAGGAGGGTCGGCTTCCCGGCCGATCGAGCGGCCTCTATATGGTCCTCGATCCACTTGCTCGCCCAGCTCGTGCGATGCCCCCACGTCTCCGGATAGAGGTGATACGTGCCGAAGTCGATGTGCTTCACGCCGAGCAGCGCAACGTGATCCACGCCGTCGGCGCCGTCGTAGTGGGGTGAAGTTCCGTTCGCGAAGAACCCCTCGTCTCCGACGGAGATTAGATGGTTGGGGTCGATGGACCGTATGAAGGTAGATGTCTCATCGGCCCATCGGGTCAGAGTCTCCGGCGTGCATGCGGAGGCATGGTCGAACTCACCGGCGTTGATGCACCGCGGCTCGTTGGCGAGCTCCCAGCCGAAGATCGTCGGGTCGTCACGATAGAGCGAACCGCTGATCGAGTTTTTTCGATGCACGAGGTGGTCGATCCAATTCTCGTATGCGCCGATTACGGAGCGATCGATATAAAACTGATGGTGCTCTGCGAGGCCGTACCAAACGATGTACTGGTCCATCCCTCCGAATTCTCTCCAGTTGTTGGTGAGGACGAGGATCACTTTCAGGTCGAGCAGTTTGGCCTTCTGGAGCACGTAGTCGAGGTGCTCGAGTCCGGTGGGGCCATCGTTGTAAGCTGGGCGTCTGCTCCCGGGATCCCAGTATTGGAAATAGACGCCTCCCTTTTCGCCGGGGCCGTCGACATTGCGCATCGTTCCGTCGAGCGAGCCGCGATCCAGGTACGCCCAGATGCGGATCACCTTGAGCCCGAGACTCTTTGTAGCTCCGAGGACGTCGTCCACCATCTTGTGAGACTTGTAAATGAGGTAATAGTTGTTCGTTCCCGCGAAACAAAAGGGTTCACCGTTGACGATGAATGAAGCGCTCGGCTGGTCGACTTCCTGGATGGGGCCCACGTCCTCTCCCACGGTCTCGGCCACGTGCTCCCCGGAGGCGGTGGCCCTTGCGTCCGTCTGGCGCAGACAGCCGGTCGTGCCGAACGAGCACGCGACTGCGACGATGAGGAAGCGACGCGAGAGAAGCATCAGGGAGCCTTTGGCCTGTGCAAGGCGATGTCGTCCGCGGGGAGAAGAGTCTACACGTCGATCGCGCGCCGATTTGACAAAAACGGCGCGATGATGTCGTCCGGGCTTACCGCTAGCTTGGTCTTCGTGGGAACTTGGTGGTTCTTCTTCCATCCGAACCAGCCTCGGTTCTTGGCCTTCATTCGGGTCCCCGACTTTGCGCCGTCGCGCCTTTCTCCGGCCGATGGCAAGTTAGCGGACGCCAGGCTCGAGGTCGAGGCCAAGCGAGGAACGACATGATCGCGAGGAGCGACGGCGTGCCGCCACTCCCGGCGCCAGACCAAGAGACGCTTTCGACAGGGGGCAAGCAGGTGCGCACATCCGTCGAGCTTCGGGGTCCCTGGTCCTTCCGCCGCATGCCGTTCGGCGGTCGAGATGCGAAACCCGTGAGCGCTTGCGTCGACGAATGGATGCCGGCCAAGGTCCCCGGGTGCGTGCACCTGGATCTGCTTGCCAACGAGAAAATCGGGGATCCTTTCGTCGGCCAAAACGAGGCCCATCAGCAGTGGGTCGACAAGTATGGCTGGGAGTACGGCATGTCGCTCGCGGTCGACGACCCTGAGTGGTCGAGGCAAAGGCTCGACCTGGTCTGGAAGGGACTGGACACCTACGCCGACGTCTTCCTCAACGGCATTCCCATTCTCGCGGCAACCAACATGTTCCGTGAGTGGCGTGTCGACGTGAGGCCGCTGGTTCGCCGAGGCGCCAATACGCTCCTCGTGCAGTTCCGGTCGCCAATCGTCGAGGGGAAGGCGGCCTATGACCGGCTCGAGTACGTCCTTCCGGCCACAAACGACCAGGCCGTGCCGATGGTCAGTATGTTCGCGCGCAAGGCGCCTTACCACTACGGGTGGGACTGGGGGCCGCGCCTCGTAACGAGCGGAATCTGGCGGCCTGTGTTTCTCGAGGCATGGGACGATGCGCGCATCGACGACGTCCAAGTCGTGCAGACGATACTCAAAGAGGAGCGGGCGACCTTGCGGGTGACGGCGACGGTCGTTGCTGCGCGGAGCGCGTGCGGTCGCCTGACGTTGTCGCTGGGCGATGGATTTGCCCTCGGCGACGTGGAGGCGAGGCTGAATCCTGGGACGAACGTTCTCGAGACGCTGGTGACGATCGATCGGCCCCTCCGCTGGTGGCCGAATGGCCTCGGTGAGCCGAACCTCTACGAGGTACAAGCGGTGCTCTCGGTGGACGGCGAGCCTCGCGATCGTCGTAGACTGCGCATCGGGCTTCGCACGCTCGAAGTCATTCATTGCAATGACGACGCCGGCAAGAGCTTCACGATTTGTGTGAACGGCGAGCCAGTTTTCATGAAGGGCGCGAACTACGTGCCGGCCGATAGCTTTCTGTCGCGCGTCACTGGCGAGAGGTATCGATGGCTCGTGCAGTCCGCTGCCGATGCGAACATGAACATGCTGCGGGTGTGGGGCGGAGGCATCTACGAGGACAACGCCTTCTACGACCTCTGCGACGAGCTGGGAATCCTTGTCTGGCAAGATTTCATGTTCGCTTGCAGCATGTATCCGGGCGATGAAGAGTTCATCGAGAACGTGCGCCAAGAGGCAATCCAAAACGTACGACGTCTTCGAAACCACCCGAGCCTCGCGCTGTGGGCCGGAAACAACGAAATCGAGGTGGCGTGGATGCGCTGGGGGTGGCAGCTGAAGTTTGACCTCTCGGAGTCGGCACAACAGAAGATATGGGGCGATTACAAGCGCATCTTCCATAATCTCTTGCCCGAGATCGTTGCCTCGGACGATCCGGGTCGCTTTTATACGCGAAGCTCGCCGAGCGCCAACGACGACCGGGTCCTTCCGGATACACCGGGCTTTGGCGACACGCATTACTGGGGCGTCTGGCACGCCGAGAAGCCCTATTCGACCTATGAGGAAAACGTCTCGCGCTTCATGAGCGAGTATGGATTTCAGTCTTTTCCGGAGCGTGCGACCGTCGCCCGCTTCGCGGAGCCCGCGGACTGGCGCATTGACTCTCCGGTGATGTTGGCGCACCAGCGCCACCCGCGCGGCAACGAATTGATCCGAGCGTACATGGAACGCGACTTTCGCACGCCCAAAGACTTCGAGTCCTTCGTCTACGCGAGTCAAGTATTGCAAGCGATCATCATCCAGTACGCGGCAGAAGCGCACAGGCGCCGTTGGCCGTACAACGCCGGGAGCCTGTACTGGCAACTTGACGACTGCTGGCCCGTGGCGTCGTGGTCCGGCATCGATTACTACGGCCGCTGGAAAGCGCTACATTATTTCGCTCGCCGCTTCTTTGCGCCAGTCCTGGTTAGCACGGTCAACGAAGGAGGCGTCCTGCGCGTGTACGTGATCTCCGACCGACGCGAGGCTTCCGCGGTTCGCCTCCTGCTGCGCCTGGTCGACTTCGACGGGCGAGAAGTCTGGCGAAGAGAAAGCCGCGTTTGCCTCGACGCGAACCGGAGCAATGGGCACTTCGAGGCGCCGGCGCTAGAGCTCCTTGGGAGCTTGGAACCGAACCGGACGGTGTTCGTCGCGGAGGCTTTCGAGGGCGGCGCGCTCTTGAGTCGCAGCCTGCACTACTTCGTTCCGACGAAGGACTTGGACCTACAAGAACCGGACCTCGAACTCGAGGTCACCCGCGTTGACAATCGCCTGTCGGTACGGATTGGGTCGAGGAGGCTCGCGCGCCACGTGCGGCTGTTGACGGACGCAGCTGACGGGACGTTCTCGGATAACTACTTCGACCTCTTGCCCGGAGAGGTCGTCACGGTAGATTGGACGGGGCCGACCCAGTCGGTTCAAGGGAAGGTCACGGCGACCTCAATCCGAGATACGTATTGATTCGGTCTCGGGCCTACGACGACAAAATCCGATCGAGCTCCTTGAGTGCAAAGGCGTAGGCGCCGATCCGGATTGCCTCGCTCGTGCCGAGGCGCGAAATGCCTACGCCGATGCGTGGAAGCGCGTCATATCGAACTCGGCGGTCGCTGCCCGGCACCACGATCTCGCGCGCGTCGCCTTCGATGAAGGTGTTCAACTGGGCGGGATCCTCGAGGTTGAACGCGACCGCGATCGAGCGACGCAATCGTTCTGCCCCGTGGCCTGCGTACGTGCCATTCATTTCGTTCACGAGCGCGGGCAAAAATAGCGGCCACGCCCCTGACAGGCCGCCACCGATGACTACGAGACCGTCAACGAGGGTCGATGCTTGCGCGATGGCGTCGCCGGCTACTTCGCCGAGTTGGCGAAAAGCCTCGAGCGCCGCGTCTCTGTTGCCCTCACGACGGCCGGTACCAACCTCGAAGATCGCTTTCGGATCGGGCGATGCCTCGAGGGCAATGCCCGCCGCGTCTGAGTACGCGCGTCGCACTGCGCGGACGGATGCGCCTTCCTCGGTGTTCGTCTGCGGATCCCGCTTGTTGCGGAGCAACCAAATCTCCCCGGCCAGCGAGTTGTCGCCGAGGTGAACGTTGCCTTCGAACACAATACCGCCCCCGAAGCCGGTGCCAAGCGTGACGCCGAAGACAGTCTTGAATCGCTTGAAACTGCCAGCCTTCTCGAGTAAGTCGTTCACGTACGGTAGAAATCCTAGACTGGCCTCTCCATAGGCGAACAGATTTCCGTCGTTGTTGATGAAGACTGGAACGCGGAACTGCGCGTTCAGCAACGGACCGAGGGCAACCCCGCCGCGAAACGCGGGCAGATTCGGCAAGTCGCCGATAATACCGCTCGGATAATCTGCCGGACCAGGGAACGCGAGACTTATCGCCGCCGGCTCCTCGGGGCATTGTTGCTTGGTTCGCGCGAAGCCGTCGGCGAGAGTCGCGAGGCAGCGCGTCAGGTCATCGGCATTCGAGGGTGTCACGAGAACATCGGTCACAGGTCGACCGCCTTGCATGGCCGAAAAGCGAAAACTCGTCCCACCTGCATCGAGGGTCATGACAACCCGTCGGTCGCCCGAATGATTCCTCATCGGCTCGAGCCTACTACGAATGCCTCCTCGCCCTCGCCGCGCTCAGAGCCCAAACCGGTGGCGCGATGCCTGCAGCGGCTCTGCACGCGCCAAACCAGGCGATGCCAGTAGGACGATGTCGAGCAAGCCGTCCCGCACGCGTGCGGCCAAATCAATGCCTATTCGCTCGGCCTTCCGGCACAGATTCGCCGGTCCGTCACGGAGCCCAACATAGAGCCCCGGTTCTCGTGGCAGCGCAGTCGCGCCCGCCTCGAGGAAGCTCAGTCCGAGGACCACCTCACGCGGTCGGTCCAGTCGCGCGCACGGGCCGCTCGACGGGGACTTGACCGACCCCGGGGCTCGACGCGGGCTCCTCATGTCCGATGAAGACGGACTGTACAGTGCCTCTTTCCCACGCTCAGGACATGATCTTCAAGTCTCGATGGCGCGACACAAGCGGACTCAGTAGTACGAGCTCAACTGTCATGGTCCTTCCCCTAATCATCCGCCGGCCGGCGGGGCGCATTGCGACCCAACTGTGGCGCTCTGGCACGCTCTGCTCGCATCGTGCGGCCCAGCCCTACGGAAGGTCCAGAATCGTCGCCCGAAGCCGAGGTCCGATGTCTGGCCCGCCACTTGCTTTCCCCCGGCTCGATTCGAGCGCCGCCATTGGATGCTCGGTCCGTGTCTTTCACAAAGGAGTCAATTATGCTGCATTGGGCCGCAGTATTCTTTGTCATTGCCATCATCGCAGCGGTGTTCGGATTCAGCGGAATTGCCGCGAGCGCAAGCGGGATTGCCAAAATCCTGTTTGTCGGCTTCCTGGTTATAGCCGTGATCTCGTTACTTCTGGGTCGTCGCACAATATAGTCTTCTGCATCTGTGCCAGACCAGACGCGGAGACACGGGACCTGCGACGTGCTCATCATGCCCTTTCGAGGCGCAGGGGGGCTAACGAGCGCGTCAATCCCCCCCGCGGCCCGCGGTGAGTCGCCCGGCTGGGGGGAGGAGAGCAAGAAGTCTCGGGTGTACCTGGCGACGAGGCGCTGCCGCCAAGCCTTCCAGGCGGCCAGGCCCCGCCTGGCTATTGAGGGCAGTCTGTCGAGTCGGAACTCTCGAGCGTCTCCTGGCCAACTCGATTGTTCCCTCGCACCCCTCCCTGCCCCGCGAAGGAGGGCTAAGAGGTGGACCTTTCACGGGCGCGAGCGGACTCTAGGGACCGCCCAAGCATTTGAGCGGCATCGCGTTGTTTAAGGGGAGAGCGGTCGAGAAGATTGAGGGTCGAGTGGCGGGTTCAAAACGGGTCGTCCTGGAAGTCGGCTTCTCGGACGATGCTGAGAACAACTCCGCGGTAAGCG
>Ga0265316_10002182_pt1 | contig 20560 bp, 25 predicted proteins | sample 4522metaG_FD_202092 | JGI IMG/M metagenome (GOLD analysis project Ga0265316, IMG submission 202092) | Rhizosphere microbial communities from Carex aquatilis grown in University of Washington, Seatle, WA, United States - 4-5-22 metaG | ecosystem: Host-associated > Plants > Roots > Rhizosphere >... | reverse complement strand
CATCCCACCGAAAGAATGTTCAACAACTAATTCAAGTTTGACCTCATCAACTGTTACCGCAAATTCTCCATTCGGATCCATCCTAGGGTTATATTTGCCACTCCCAGGATCCAAAACTTCGTCGGTTTTTTTGTTTTCCACTATCATCTTGGCCTTCTCCAAAGCGGAAGGGTCAATGCTTATGGAATGGCTAATCACTGTGATCGGGCCAACCTCCATGTTTGCTCTCTCGGCTACAAAGCGTTGCAGAGCAATAAGACCGTAGAGATTTTCCGGCCAAGCATCCATGGCGTTGTGAGTCCGGAAATTTGCGGTCAGGTTAAGTTTGCCGTCAAACTTTCGAAAAAAGACCGAAACGAAACACGGACACTTGGTACCTTCTGGTAAATCTTTATGATTATCCCAGAGAGCAATGTAGCAATGGCGAGAATCCGGCGTCTTATGAAGTCGCCCTGCCACAATCATGGGAGAATCAACAACTTGGTCGTCGTGGAAAAAATATCCGCGCAACCTGTTACCGTAAGTGTAGTCAAGGTCAGAAGGCTTCAGAGGATTTAAAAAGCGTTCCTGATAGTCCTTGAACTTCTCCAAGCTAAAGCCGTAAGCAAAGAGACATTCGGCTGTTTCTTCGAAAGGTTCCGACACAACAACATGGGTGTTGAGGAGCTCAATCCTAACCTCTTCGCCAGTTTTTTTGGCAATCTTGTTGCGATGCCCAAAGCGATACAGACGAAAGATCAGTTCTGACCACGCCTCCATCGGAGTTCTGCGAACAATAGTGTGCGCCAAAGGCTCAGACGGAAAACGAGTAACTGAGGGCTCCGGAATGGATGGCGGTTCAATACGTTCAAGGTCTTCGTCCAAACGCTCGGGCAAATCTTTAAAATATTCAGAGAGTTTGCTTTTCGTATCAAGGACTCCCAAATCTCCGAGAATTTTAAACTCTGGAGTAAACTTGAAATGCTCAGGCCTTAATTCTCCGTCTATGTTTCTGGTAGTGTTTCGAATCCGGAAAGCTTTCGCTCCCAAAAATTCAATCTCTTCCAAACCACCGGAGAAAAAGTTAGTGAGCCATTCCCGCGAACCAGACAAATCTTTCCCCAAAATCAAGATGTACCCAATTTGAGGATTCCACAAAAGGTTGCGGAGCATTTGTTGCAGTCCGTTACCGTACAGGTTTGCGACTACAGCAATGCGCGAGGTTTTTTCTGAAAGATCAACTCCGGCTTCTTTGATAATCTGAAGCGCGGAGTCCACCTTTGACCACAAAGTTACAATCCCGATATCGCCCTCCGGATTGATAATCTTAAGGCGCTCCGAGAAAAAAAGCGGTTCAAATTTCATATCTCAAAGATCCTTTCCGCCTTGGTTATAACATTTAAACACAATAAAAACAAAAACCCGTGAGTAGCTGTTGCCAGCTACTCACGGGACTAAAAATCACCATTCTCTGAAGTACTTTGCCAATCCGGGGCCATTTTGAATCTTGAACTTGGTTCCCGGTTGTTCATCGTAATGAATCCGCGGTACTTCTATCATTCTCTCATAACGAATTTTGGCGAAAGGCTGCCCCTTTCTTACCATGAAAGCGCTTTCGAAAGATCTCACTTCAAGAGTCAGGGGCCGACCTTTGCCTTGTCCATCGGAATTAACACCCCAACCTGGAGCAATGTAACCCGCGTAATGAACCCGGATTTCACCGCTTCTTTCATCCATGGGTCTCATTTCACAAGTAAAATTCGGCGGCACTCTCACACTCTCTTCAGTAGAGAGAATGTAAAAAGAATGTGGCCCGAATTTTATGCACCCGTTCTGGATTAACACTTTCCGGAAGAACTCTTTCGGATTGTAGTAGTTCACCTTGGATAGGTCAATGGGTTCACCGTTGTCGATGGCTTCAAACCCAACTGTCTGAAAATCTAGACCAAGAGTAAGGAGCACCGAGCCATCCTGATCGGAATGCTCGATATCGTTATACTTGATCATGTTTCCCAGTCGATCATACAAAAAGCCGCCATCTCGATTGAAATACATGCCCAGACGCAGTTCATCTAACCGAGTATTCTGATTGAAGAATCGGATTTGGTTTAGCGAAAGACCTTCCTTGGTGATGATGGAAAATGATCTGGGTATGACCATACACCACAGCGGCCCTTTATGTCCGGAAGGAATATAATCGTATCGAGATACTCCGTCCGTTAAAAGCCGTGTCAGAATATCTACTCGCCCTATGTTGGATTTTGGGTTAGCGTATCCGTAAACGGAATCAGGAATCTCCTTTCTCACCGTTTCCGCGAGACGGAATACATAGCAGAACCCTTTCTCCAAAACTGATCCCTGACAAATTTTTCGGCCGTAGTGAGAAACTATATCTTCAATCCTCTCGTTATGTATCGGAAGAAATGCCTCGTTAAGCCTGTAAACCTCATCGGTTATGACAGGGTCATAAGTGTCAGTGCAAACATTTTTATTGTTCGCATTTTCAAAAAATTCACCATCTACCAGCTCTGTTATGAGTTGGCTGGGTAGTGCACCGCCATATTTCATATTGCAAGGTTCTCCTTCTGTCTAAAGTCTACATATTTTTGTATAAAAAGAAAGCAGGAGTCGTCTTGAGACAACTCCCGCCAAATGTGCAATTTCATTCCTTGATGTGAGCAGGATTGCTCTGCTTACGCTGAGCCTGCACTCCAGGAAATACTTCATTGAACTGTCGGAAAAGAGCTTTGTAGTTTTCCGGATTACGGTAATTTTTCTTTTGATATTCATCCGGCAATTCCACCAGTTCTTCAACAGAGTCAAACCCGCCAGTCCAAGGATAGGCATAGTACGGATATGCTCTTGGGACATTCATGGCGACCATCACCGTGATTGGTCTGCCAAGTTTCCGAGCGGTCCAAACTCGATGCATTCCATCATTGATGAGAAGAATACTGCCTGTTGTTTCAAAAGATTCTTCTACGACTGGTGGTAAAAACGGGATCGGTTGGTCCACACCAGGATCAGAACCCTCAAGCCAAAACATGAGCGCCCCATGTAGGTCAAAGATGTCTACTCCCAATAGAGTAAACGCTCTATCAAGCTCAACAATGGCATCTATAGTGTCTTTGAGCACGTATCTTTGAGGTGGCGAGAGCAAGTTCGTGTCTGCCAGACCAAGAAAATCAAGACCGGCATCACGATAGATATAGGGCCTGTCGAAACCCTTCAATCGCACTTGCCGGAGTTTGCCTAAGAATTCATCTTTTGGCATTAGTTCATATTTCAATATTTTCATATTTTTACCTCCTTTGCCGTATATCGTACCAGATGTGGTTGTAAAGATCCCACCAGGACGACACACGGTGTATACAGTCTGGTTCTTTTTCATGCGCATTCCATGGCCAAGAAAAGAACAGCAAATTGGGTATGACTCCCATCAGGGGCAAAAGTTTTTCGAGATCATCATCTACAAAAACATCTGACTCGTTGCACACTTCTGTTTTTGGCAAACCATATCCAGTACCAATGATTGGCAGGTCCGGAAGGTCGTGTTCTGCAAGCCATTTTTTTGCAAACTCAAGATCTTCCCCTGTCCGACTGGTCACAATGCGAACAAGATTTTTGCCATTCAACAGAAGCGACAAATATAAGAAGACTTCTGGAACCGGCGGTATCGGATATGAACCGTTCATAGCCAATCTACCCACTTCTCTGTATTGCTCTCGCGAGAGCAATCCGCCTGCAAGTACTATTTCCCTACGAAATTGTTCGGGCGGAATGTCCACTCCGAACCTTTCTTTGGCAATTATCGCCTTTAGCGGATGAGAGTTAACCACTACCCCATCAAAATCAAAATCTATTTTCATTTAAAGGTACCTCTTTCCATCTCCAAGCTTACACATTTTAGACAAAACAAAAAGACTTGTTTTAAAAGTCTTTTTGTTTTGTTGTTTTTGTTGGAAACCCTAAAATAGTTCTTGAGCGAGATTCCGAGGGTATGAAAGAAACTTGAAATAATGTTGTTTCGGTTTTTTCTTTCTCCCCTCTCCTGCTTCTAGGAGAGGGGTTGGGGTGAGGTTATCCTTTAACCTCCACCCCCATCGATCGGCATTGGCCGGCTATAATTTTAACGGCCGCTTCCAAATCATTGGCATTCAGGTCCACCATTTTTTTATTGGCGATTTCTTCCAATTGTTTGCGAGTGATAGTACCAACTTTCTGGCTCGGCGCTTTACCGGCGCCTTTTTCAATACCCAAAGCTTTCAAAATAAGACTGGAAGCAGGCGGAGTTTTTAATATAAAATCAAAAGTGCGATCCTCGTAAACGGTAATTTCAGCCGGCACTAGGCCCTCCATTTCCTTAGTGGCTTCATTGAATTTAGTAACGAATTCACCAATATTTATACCGGCCGGTCCCAAAGCGGTACCCACTGGCGGCGCCGGAGTCGCTTTCTTAGCCGTTATTACTATTTTTATTTTTTTGGTTATTTTTTTTGCCATGTGTGAGGACTACATTACTATAATAAAGTTATTCTCGCAACTCCCCTCTCCTGCTTCTAGGAGAGGGGTTGGGGAGGTGAGGTTATATTTTTTTGACTTGCAAGAAGTCCAATTCCACCGGCGTTTCTCGGCCAAACATTGGCACCAATACCTTCACCTTCCCTCTTTCTTCATCTACTTCCCCGACTTTGCCCTCCAAATCTTTGAATGGCCCGTCTACAATCTTAACGGCGTCATCGAGAGATAAATCAATGTTGTGTTTAACCTTTTCCGAATTCATGCGTTTGAAGAGATCTTCTATTTCTTTGGGATCGAGTGGCACTGGAAAAACGCCGGCTCCCACGAAACCGGTCACACGCGGTGTATTTCTAACCACGTACCAGGAATCATCAGTGACGATCATATCCACCAAAACGTAACCTGGAAAAATTTTCTCTTCTTCTTCCACCCTTTTATTACCCTTTATTTTTATTTTCTTTTCGGTTGGCACTAAGACATTAAAAATTTTCTCTTCCATACCCAAAGACTCAATGCGCTGTTTCAAATTTCGCATCACCGCATTTTCATAACCGGAGTAGGTATGAATAGCATACCAATTTCGGCTTTCTTGTATTTGTTGTTTAGACATATTTATTTAGTGAATAAATAAATTTAATATTCTGGAAAAGACAAAATCAAACAAACCTAAAAAGAAAGCGGTCAAAATGGAAATAATAATTACGACCAAAGAAAAAATGACCGATTGCCTTCTCGTCGGCCAATTCACGTGTGAAAGTTCTTCTTTTGTTTCTTGAATATAACTTAGTATTGACATATGTTTTCTCTTATTAAAAAACCCCTTGCGGGGCTTTCTTTATTAAATTGTTACCCCATTATACACCAGCCAAAATTCTTGTCAAACTGCTTCCAACCTCAAAGAAAGTGCAAAAATAGTTCTTGAGCGAGATTCCGGAAGCTGTGAAAAGCTGAGGACAAGGAAATTTCTAGCAAGAAATTTCCGTATCGAATGAAAGAAACTATTTTTGCGTTTTCTTTTTACTCATTTTATCTCGTAAGTAATACTGACATCGGAAGTGATTTTGTTTTCGCCTTGGGGTATTTGCGCCACGGTCGGAGCGACAGCAGAAACGACCATATCCTTTGCCACCGCACCATAATAAATTGGATTACTGCCATTTTCATTATAAGAAAGAATACTGCCCAGTCTGACACCGAGCTCTTTGGCTAACTCCTTAGCCTTAGCTTTAGCTTCGGTGATAGCCGCGGCTCTGGCCTGCGCCACATATTGTTCTCGGTTATCAACGCTAAATTCAATGCCACTAATATTAGAAACACCCAGGGCTCCGACTTTAGTAACCAAGTCACCCACTTTTTCGGTATCTCGCACTTTAACGGTAATAGTTTGATCAACTTCGTAACCAGTCAAAACTTGCTTGCCAGGCGGACAATAAATAGCAACACTGCCACTAACTGATCCATTAGCATCAACCGTAGTAGGCACTAAAGGCCTTGGGCAAACGGCGTTTGAGTACTCATATTTCGGATAAACATTGTAACCGGTAGTTTGAATGTCTTTATCGACTACACCAGAAGCGCGAATGGCGGTCAAAGCATTGCCAATTTTCACGTTGGCTTTATCTTGAGCCTGTTTGACAGTAGCAGCTGTTTCCACTACCGAAAAGCTGAAAGTGGCAATGTCCGGAATGGCATAGGCATCTCCTGTTCCGGAAACCACAATGGTTGATTGCGGATAAACTTCTTTACCAATGTTTGGCAATCTCTTAAAACCAGCTAAAATATTTACTAAAAGAAATAGTGATAAAAAAACCAGTGAAATAACAATCCATTTAGATACTTTTTTGCCTTCTTCCCCTAAAAATTGATTGAGCATGGTTTTGAAATTAGTTCATAAAGTTATATAAAGTATAACATAAATTTAAATATTTTCTATGATATTATATTTAAATGGAATGGCAGAAATTGCAAAGAGTGGTTTTTGTTTCTTTTTTAGTTTTGATAATCGGCCTCTTCTTTTTGTTGCAACATTTTGGTTACGATGTTGACCCGGAAAGCATTCGAGCTTATCTCAAAGATTTCGGCCTTTGGGCGCCACTAATTTTTATTATTATTTATACAATAGGCACCTTTTTTATCCCGGCCACGCCTTTTATGATCGCCGCCGGTATTTTTTTTGGATTTAAATATGGCCTGCTTTACACTTTAATTAGCGGCTTTTTTAGCTCCACAATCGTTTTTTATATATCCAGAAAATTGGGCAAAGAATGGGTAGAAAAAATTTTAGAGCATCGCTATTTGAAACATTTGCATGAATATAACAAAAGACTAGAGACTGGCGCCATTTGGGATATTATAATTTTAAGAGCTACGCCTATTATGCCTTTCAATGCTTTAAATATTCTGCTGGGAGTTTCTCGGGTAAAAACTAGAGACTACATCATAGGCACTATGCTTGGTATTATTCCAACCAATGTTTTAACAGTTTATCTGGGAGCATTAATCTCAAATATTTTTTAGTGGCTATTTATTGTTTGGCTGTTTCTTCTCCAAGCACTCTTTCAATATCCTGAACAATAGACTGTAAGCTTTCATCTGATTTGATAACATAGCCGACAGCGCCCATGGCCATCACATCGCTGATTTTTTTGACACTGGAAAGATTGGAAGAAACCAAGATTGGCACTTTCGGTAAATCGGGAGACTCTTGGAGTTTTTTTAGAAAAGCAGTGCCATCCAGTTTTGGCATCATCAAATCAAGAATAACGAGATCCGGTTTTTCGGATTTTAATTTTTCCAAACCTACTTCCCCGTCTTCGGCCGAAAGGAGCTCATATTTGCCAGCCGGCAACGCCGCTTCCAAAGTTTTGGAAAAAAATTGATCATCATCTATCACAAGTATTTTCTTCATATCGTATAAAATTATTTAAATAAAAAAACAAAATTTAATCCTCTTCCCTGCCCCTCTCCTTAAATTAAGGGGAGGGGGTTGGGGTGGGGTTAGACTAATTTTATCACTCACAGCGGGACTGTAAAGAAGAAGCTAGTGCCAGCCCCTTCTTTGGAAACAACGCCAATCATGCCCCCATGGGCTTCAGCAATACCTTTGGCAATCACTAACCCGAGGCCGGTGCCTTTACTGTCTTTATCAACTGGGCTCAATTTAGCCTGTTTGAAAGTATGAAATAAACTTTTCATACTATCTTCCGGTATGCCTAAACCGGTATCAGAAACAACGACACATAAAGAAGCAACTTTTACACTAATATCTGTGGTGCTAGGAAAGATCGGAATTTTTGATTTATCTAAATCTTTAGGAAAAAAATCCTTAGGATCATAAACAAAAGCGGAAATCAGAATAGAGCCGCCAGCTTTAGTAAATTTCAAAGCATTTGATAGAAAATTATTTAAAATTTGTTTGATGGCTTGCGGATCAAACTCAGCTAGCTCTGGTAAATTACTATTTAAATTAGCCTCTAGAGAAACTCCCCTGGTATCAGCCGAAATTTTGTAAAATGAAATCCTATTGGTTATGACTTCTTTGATACTGGCTTTTTCTTTGTTGACTTCAAACTTGCCGGCTTGGAGTTTAGAAAGATCCAAAATATCATTGACCAATTCCAACATGGTTGACGAACTTTGCTGAATCATATTTAAATATTCTTTAAACTGATCTGAATTCCTATCTATAGAGCCCGCAACGGCTAATTCCACGATTTTTTTAATACCATCAAGAGGTGAACGGAGTTCGTGGACGATCATACCGGTAAATTCTTCTCTGACTCTTTCCAATTCAATATCATGAGTAATGTCATTAAAAACCACCACTGCTCCCAATATTTGACTGCCCCCTTTTACCAAAGAATGCAAAACTGGATAAACTCCTATTTCAAAAAATGAATCGTCAATATTTATCCTTTCTGAAACAAAAGAATTTTTATTAACTAAAGCTTCTTCCAATCGGCCATGAATATCAAATTTACCGCCAAGATAGTCAACGAAATCAAAAATATTTATATCCTTTCCGCCAGTTGGCGAATCCACAGGATTGAATTTTATAATTTTTTTAACAGACGGATTGGCCACGACAATTCTATATTCGGTATCAACCATTAAAACCCCGTCTTCCATGCTTTCTACCATGGCATTTAACTTGCCTTTTTCCATTTTGACTACTTCTTCCAAACGTGTGACCGCTTCTGAAGCTTGGCCGGTAATTTTATAAAGAATGGTCATATCTTCTTCTTTATACAAACCAGAATCTACGTGCGCTACTGATAAAACCCCGACAACTTTGCCGCCAATGACAATCGGAATATTAAATAAAGAACCAATGCTTTGGTTTATCTCATCAATAACAATTGCTCCAGAAACCACTTCATCTAATACCGCCGATTCAAAAGATTTATCAGTCAAGGCAGAGAGTGAATCAATCATTCTCTTTTTCATTTCTTTTAGAAACAAATGGCTGATCGGTTTTTCAATATAAGTATTTATTTTTAATTTTTCTGGGGCAATGACAATGTAACCAACGGCAGTATAATCAATAAATTGTCGCAGTGATCCAGTAATAATTTGGAGTATTTCTTCTACATTTAAAGAATAGCCGGTGCGCTCTCCCAATTCTTTAAGTATGGCTAATTCATAAAGATGCCTGGTTGATTCTTCCCTCTCCTTTGTAATTTCTTTTTCTCTTTTTTTAAGAGAACCATAAAAATAAAAAACTAAAATAACCAGTATAAAAAATACCGGGATTAAAAACAAAAATATAGCGGCGCTTGAAAAAAGCGCAGTATTCATTTAGGTATTCATTATGCCTTTAAGAAGTTTGTTGGCACCGATAACCGTAAAAATATATCCCATCGCAAAAAAGACGGTACTGACAATATTAAAACCAAAACCGGTATACCATGGATCGACAACCGTAGCGATAGTGGCTAAAACAATCAGAGATACTCCTATGCCAATATAATTAAGAACTGATCCGAATAGCCCGCCCCCAAGTTTTCTGGCTGATCTAAAAACAATAAAAGTCGCAATGATGCCTATTACTATTGAGAGAAACAAAGAGAAATTACCAGTAAAGGCTGAAGCATAAGCAAAACCATCATCCGGAATTTGCATGTTTAAATTTTGAGCCAAGACGGTCACTGGCCCAATAATTCCAACAACACTTAGGAGCAAAAAAAACTTTTTCATATTTTATATTAAACAATAAAATTAATGTTGAATTGAAGGATATTTTTCGAAAATAGAATTAACAGCATTCTTAACAATCTCCCCTGAAAGAGCCACGTATGCATCTATTAATTTTTGTAACACAACTTGCTCTGGCCCAGAAACCTCAATCACATCGCCCTCATCTGAAACTTTTAATCCAGGCACCCCTCTCGCTTTGAGAACGGCAATTTGAGGCCCCAAAATAACAATTTGTTTCTTGATTATTTCAGTGAGCATTTGCTTATAATCCGTATTTGTTGGTTCCATGTTGAATTAAATGAGTAAATAAAATAAATTCCTTCGCACTTATAATATACCAAAATAAAACCTCTGCACGCAAATTTTGTGGATTGTTATTTAACCTTGAAAATCAATCTCAAACGGATACATACCCATGCCGCAAGTGCCTTTGAGAATGCTCTCGCCAGAGCTTGGCAGTTTGATGTCAATCAGACCGGACTGAGGCAGACTTTGGCTTATATTAAGGCTTGGAATGCGCACCGATGATGAACAGTCAAAAGTGTTGCTGGTGTTAAATCTTAAAATAGTCAGCATATCAGCTTTGGCTACGCTTACTCTCGGCAAGAAACCACCTTTGGCATTTATTTCAATAATTTGTTTGCCATCTTCAAAGGTTACGTTACTTGTAGGAGCGGGGCTGTAATTTTGAGAATAATTGGCCACTGCAGCAGTATTTTGTAATGGTATTAAATCTGCCACCTTTAGAGAATTTATAAGATTAAACAAAGCAAATACAATAACAATGATCCCGGCTGATTTGAAGAAGACACCAGCCTTGGCGCTATTTTGAATACTAAATGAACTAAAACTAATCAAAGCTAACACTGGCAAAGTGCCAAGAGCAAAAGCAAGCATGGTTAACCCTCCTTGCATAAAATTACCGGTGGAAAGAGTATAAATTTGCATGGATTGAGTAAATCCGCAGGGCAGAAAAAAGGTGGCAATACCGACTAAAACTGGAGTCAGAGTGTGATTCAATTTCGAGACACCCAGAGCGTGCTTGGATAAAAATTTGGGCATAGTAGGTTGAAATTTTTTGGTGAAGTGAAAAATATCAAGTAAATTAATACCCAAAATAATCATCACTAAACCAATAAAAAAATCCAGAATAAATGTTGTGGAAATATTTAAGGTAAAAGCCGAACCAATTATTCCAATGACACCGCCCAAAATAAAGAAAGAAACAATTCGGCCGCTGTGAAAAAGCATGATCGGTTTAACTCTGCTTGCTCCGCGAAGCCCCTGCGAAGTGGCGGCAAAAGTCGCTGACATAGAAAGCAGCAACCCTCCGATCACCGCCATACAAGATGAAAGTGATGCGATCACTCCGACCATAAAAGCCGTACCGTAAGTAACATGGCTAGTATTTATTAAATTGACCAGTCCCAGTTTTTGTAAAAAAATAAAAAATAATATGAAACTTAAAGCAATTGGAACTGCTATTCTAAATTCTCTCCAATTTTTTTCTTTTTTCTCTACACAATGTTCACAAGGCATATTTTTATTTTCTCTTCAAGCGATAAACTTTCAATATTTCCTGAGTCGCCTTTTTAGCATTACCTTTTTTTATGTGTTCTATCAAACAAGTATCCAAATGGCATTCCATCAGATTATTTTCTATGCCGGACAAAGCCTGTTTAATAGCCGAGGTTTGGGTAATAACATCAATGCAATAAGCGTTTTTTTTCAGCATATTTTGTAAACCTCTGACCTGGCCTTCTATTATTTTTAATCGGCGAATTAGTTTTTGATTATCTTTTTTCATATTATAAATTATATACCCCACATAGGTATTGGCAATGCATAAATTAAATGGCGCCGGGGTTTGTGCCCCGGCGCCCGCGTGGGCAGCCCTCTTTGCAGTGAGCCACGGCGCGTAACATCCACTGTCTACGCATACAGAACACCTCCTGTTGCTATAATATACCCCCATAGGGTATCCGTCAAGTCAGTAAATAAAAAATGTGGACAACCAGATAACCATACGGACGCATTGAAACTATTTTTCAAAAAATTATTTATTGAGTTCGTCTTCGGCGCGATCAGCTAAACTAATGAAAATATCCACTTCCTCTGCACTAAGCGTTCGTGGCTTGGTATCCTTAACACAAAAAACTCCCACACTCTGTCCGGTTTTGCGATCAATTAAAGCAATCCCGCCATAAAACCTAATATACGGAGAACCAATAACCATGGGATTGTCGGCAAAGCGTGGATCTTTCAAAGTATCTTCCACAAAAAAGATATTTCGAACCAGTAAAGCATGGCCGCAAAATGAGATGGCCCGCTCGCCTTCCCTCTTGTTTAATCCTTGATACGATTTAAACCATTCTCTTTTTGAATCCAAAATAGTAATGGTGGAGATAGGTATTTTCAATTTCTCTACAGCCTCTTTGGTTATATTATCAAATCGATCTTCTGATTTCGTATCCAAAATAGCCATCTTGTGGACAGCTTCCATTCTTTCTTTTTCATTATCTGGAATAGGCGCTTCTTTCATTCGCTAATTATATTACAAATAATTAATAAAAGAAAGTGATATACTGTCTAAATTATGGAAAAGCCTATTTATCCTATGCGCATTAACAAATATTTGGCGCTAAACAAACACTCTACTCGCAGAGGCGCGGATTTGCTGATCACTAAAAAACAAGTTTTTATTAATGGCCGACTAGCCGTGCTCGGTGATAAAGTCATCGAAAAAGACCAGGTGGAAGTGCGCTTCCGCGGCAAACAGAAACCTTATATCTATATTGCTTACCACAAACCCAAAGGAGTCGTTACCCATTCGGCTGAAGAAGGCGAGAAAGAAATTAAACATGAAGTAGCCGTCAAAGATATTTTCCCGGTCGGTCGGCTTGATAAAGAATCGAGCGGCCTCATTATTCTGACAAATGATGGACGCATTACCGAAAGACTCCTCGGACCAGAGTTTGCTCATGAAAAAGAATATTTAGTAAAAGTCAAAGGCGCTCTGCGAAGCAGTTTCAAAGAAAAAATGGAAGCCGGCGTAAAAATCGACCGTGAAAAAACGAGCAGATGCAAAGTCCAAATTATTGATGATCATACTTTCAAAGTCATCTTAACTGAGGGCAAGAAGCATCAAATACGACGGATGTGTGTCGCTCTCTTTCAAGAAGTAGCCGACCTCAAACGCATTCGCATTATGAATGTTGAACTTGGCAAACTAGCCCCCGGCGCCCACCGAACACTCATCGGCGAAGAGCTTCAAACCTTCTTGCATTCCTTAGATCTCGCTTAAGCATTACTGCCAGCGATAAAACCGGTGGTCCAACAGAGCTGTAGTGAGAATCCGCCGCTTGGACGTTCAATGTGCAACAAATCGCCGGTCACAAAAAGATTATCAAAAATTTTAGACTGCATTGTTTTCGTATCTATTTCCGTCAAATCAACTCCGCCGTCAACCACCACCGCCCTTTCAATACCCATCAGTCCTTCAATAGTTACCGGCAAAGCTTTCAACAAACTCACCAAATTTTTGCGATTTTCTTTGGTGACGCTATGCACTTTGATATCCGAGTCGATATTTTTCAGGAGCGATAAAATCGCTTTAGCGGTGCCATGCGGTACCACTTCATCCAAAACATTTTTCAAAGTTTTATTTTTATTTGCATCAAAGACTTTTATTATTTTCTTTTCCAAATCGCCGGCATTAGTATCCGGATAAGCGTCAATTTTGGCCGTCACTATTCCAGCGTGCAACAAATCACCCACTTTACCAGCCGAATTTAAAATGAGCGGCCCGGAGAGTCCGAAGTGAGTAAAAAGCAATTTGCCGGTTTTAGAAAACTTTTTGACGCCATCAACATAAAAAGTGATTTTCATAAAAGAAAGAGATGTGCCTGACAAAGATTTAACCCAGGCCTCTTTGACTGCTAAAGGCACAATATTGGGGGTCGGCGATTTCACTTGATGACCCAAATCGGAAAGCCAATTAAAACCATCGCCGGTTGAACCGATTTCCGGATGAGAAGTGCCACCAGTCGCAAAAATATACGAATGGGCCGTACAGGTTTTACTGCCAACTTTAATTCCTATAATTCGGCCTACCTTGTCGGCAGAAGAGTTTCTCTCTTTTAAAATGGCAGAGACCGGCGAATTAGTTTTGACAGTCACTCCACTCTCTTTCATATATTTTTCCAGCACTTTGAAAACATCAACAGCCTTTTCAGTCTGGGGGAAAGCTCTTTTATGAGCTTGTATTACAAGAGGCAGTCCTCTTTTTTCAAAGAAATCAAAAGTTTCTTTAACGCCAAATTGAGAAAATGGCGAATATAAAAATTGTTCGGTCGAACCGTAATTTTTTAATAAAGTCCGCTCATCAAATTCGGCATTGGTGATGTTGCACCGGCCGCCACCGGTGATTTTCAATTTCTCACCAAGATCTTTATTTTTTTCCAAGAGCAAAACTTTCTTGCCCAGTTCTCCCGCCCGGCCAGCTGCCATCATGCCGGAAGGTCCGCCGCCAATAACAATCACATCAAAATCATATTTAATTCTTTCGAACATGATTCATAATTTTATTTCGCCGTCCAACCGCCATCAACATAAACGACACTGCCGGTCACATAACTGGCTTCATCCGAAGCTAAATACAGAGCAGCGTTGGCAATGTCTTCAGTCTTGCCGACATAACCTAATGGTGTGGAAGAAGTCACTAAATTATTAAAACTTTGATCCGCCAAAACATCTTTGGTCATATTGGTTTCAATAAAGCCCGGCGCAATCGCATTTACTCTAATATGATTGCGAGCTAAGTCAAGCGATCCGGCATGAGTGAGCTGGACCACTCCGCCTTTGGCGGCGCAATAAGCAATCGCTCCGGCAAAGCCGACTTTACCCAAAATGGAACTCATATTGATGATTGAACCTTTGATACCTTTGGCCTGCATAATCTTAGCGGCAGCCCGCATCCCAAACATTGTACCCGAGAGATTGATGCCGATAGTTTTATGCCAATTTTCATCCGTCACATCGATAATGCCACCCAAACCGCCAATACCGGCATTGTTGACCATCACATCCAATTTGCCAAAATGTTCAACTGCTTTACCTACTAAATTTTCCACTTCTGCTGATTTTGAAACATCACATTTTACAAATAAAGCTTTCTCACCAAATTTTGAAACCAGGGATTCATCGCCGTTGACATCGGAAAAAACCACGCTCGCGCCCTCGCTTATAAACTTCTCGGCAATCGCCTGTCCTATCCCCGAGGCCGCTCCAGTCACCACCGCCACTTTATTTTCTAATCTCATATAATTTTATTTTGATTGTTAATTTAATATTCCAAATAACCCAATGCAGCTAATTATAGCAGAACTTAAATTTGGGGTGGCTAGCCAGATTCGAACTGGCGAAAACAGCTCCACAAGCTGTCGTGTTACCACTACACTATAGCCACCATCAACCAAAACATTCTTACACAAAAAAACGCTTTTTTCCAGCTTTAAAAAGCAAACTATTTTGATTTTTATTTTTCCAGTTAAAAAAGATGGGTTGCGGCGTCTGCGCGCCGCAACCCTATTTCTTACAACTCCAAGCCGAGATGCCCCGCCTCTTCCAAAAGGTCCCGCATCATAGCTCTATGTCGAGCATCCCACACCTCATAGAATGCCAGAATATCTTTCATGACTTGAGCTTCGGTTTGATTCAAAATCTCATCGTCACCATGGCTCATCATCCTGTTCAAAGATGAAACCCAATCATCTTCAAAAACTTTGACCTGACAATCCACAAGACTGTCCTGCCAATGTAGATGCAAAACCAGACGATCTTCTCCCGGATCCTCGCAACGCCATATTTTAATGTCGTTGCCGCCGAGCATTGTTTGGTCGTAGTCACCCTCAAAAGAGAAGCCGTTGAATTTTTTGAGACCAAGAACCTTGTGGTCTCTGAGTTCAACTTTGGCATCACAGTCAGACGCCAAGACTGGTTCGTCCTTCAGAACAGTTCCTTTTCTGTCCAGGAGCCATTTTGAAAATTTGACTGCCCTGATTAGGAACCTGAAACGTTCCTTTACTCTTTGATCAAGACCATCATTCACATTCAAAGAAAGTTGAGACATACGAGGTCCCTCCGAAAACATACTACCTCTAAAGATTTTAAAGTCAATAAGCGCTTATTTCTTTGCGTCTGATTTGATCATAGCGATTGCCTCGCTGACAGTGGTCATAAATTGGGCCGGGAAAATGATAGTAGAATTTTTCTCCACGCTGATCTCAGCCATGGTCTGTAAGGTGCGCAGTTGCAGCGCCACCGGATGTTGCGACATCAGGTCGGCCGCTTGACCAAGTTTTTGGGCCGCTTGGAACTCGCCTTCGGCCGCCACAATTTTGGCGCGTCTTTCACGTTCCGCTTCCGCTTCCTTGGCCATAGCGCGTTGCATATTATCGGGGAGTATAATGTCTTTGATTTCGACGGCTGTCACCTGTACGCCCCACGGTTCGGTGTGGCCATCGATGACATCTTTTATTTGGGAATTAATATCTACGGTCTGCGACAGAAGTTGGTCTAATTGAAATTGGCCGACCACATTTCGCACCGTGGTCTGGCTAATTTGATTGACGGCCGCATAAACATCTTCAATAGCAATAGTGGCTTTGACCGGATCCACCACGTGATAATACGCCACCGCCGCAATATCAATAGAAACATTGTCTTTGGAAATAATTTTTTGGGATGGAATGGCCATGGTAATGGTACGCAGTTGCACTCGAGTCATTTGTTCAAAAATCGGAATCAAAATAATGAGTCCGGGACCGCGCATACCTTTGCATTTGCCGAGGAAAAATATCACTCCTCTTTCATATTCCTTAACCACCCGTAAAGAAAGAGCCAATAAAACAAGCAAAATCACCAGTAGATACCACATATTTTTATGGTTAGATTGTAATGACCGTATTCTAGCACCAACCCGCTCAAAAGTATCTCACTAGTTTTTAAAGTAGTTTGCTTGCTCTAGGCACAAAATAAAAAACCGCCTCTTGCGAGAGCGGTACTAGTTTTTATGAAGCTAGCAAAATGTGCCCATTAGTTCGTCTCTTTGGTCGTGCAGAGGAAGGTGCCGATGAATTTCGGCAGGAAAATGAGCACAAACATGAGGATTCCGGCGGCGGTGTAAAGTCCGATGTATGTGATTATCACAACCGAATTGAAGTAAACCCTGATCGGCCAGAACATCGCCGTAAAGGCGAGATAGGCGCCGTAGTTTTTCTTCTCCGCCCAATACGAGGAACTGTGGCCGTCGAGCAGAATCATCTCAATACCCGGGCTGTCGTCGATACAGCCAGCCAGTTCTTTCCCTTGGAAAACGCTCCACGGGAAGAGAAGGAACGCCCAGAAACCTCGGATCTTTTCCGAGTAAATCGAGATTTCCTGCGTCGTCTTGTAGATGGCGATGGACTTTTTGCCCATCGGAACCCCGATAAGAATAGTGCCAAGCACATATCCAATAATCACGAGTGTTGTCGTAGTCACTTCTTTTTCTCCTTGTAAAGATTGTAAAGAACTCTTACACCTTGTAGTATAGCATACTCAATACCTCCTGTCAAGCACTTTCTTGACTTTTCCAAAAGACTATGGGAAATAAGGACTTTTTTAAAATTTGTGCCCAGGAGAGGACTCGAACCTCCACGCCCGTGAGGGCTACGCCACCTCAAGGCGTAATGTCTACCAATTTCAACACCTGGGCGATAAGAAGAGTATAGCGGTTTTTAGGCTTTTTTCAAATCTAACCCTCTTAATCTCCCTTACTTTAAGGGAGAAAACGCGCAACATATTTTTAAGCTACTTATAATAAATAGCAGTCACCTCCTCCTTAAGATAAGGAGGAGGTTGGGTAGAGGTTAGAAAGAAAAATGGGGTGGGGTCGTGAGTTATTCAGTTTTAGTTTCTTCAATCACTTCCGGAGTAGCAATTTCAGTTGGGATCTCTACGACATCCGGCACTTCCCTGATATTTCTCATCTGGCGTCTGATGTCTTTAGCGGCTTTTTTGCGGATGTGATAGAGCTTGGCGCGGCGGACTTTAGAACGCTTGGTGACTTCCATTTTTTCAATCATCGGAGAATAGATCGGGAAAATTCTTTCGACACCGACGCCGGACGCCACCTTTCTCAAAGTGATAGTGCCACCGGATTCCTTGCCATGTTTAACTGCCAAACACAGACCCTCAAAATCTTGCAATCGGGTTTTGGGCTTGCCGGTTTTTTTATCTTTTTCCACTATTTTTTGAGTGACGCGCACTGTATCGCCGGACCTTATATCCAGTTTTTTTCTTTCCTCCATATTGACTGATGAAATTTTGATGTTATTCATGTTATCTCTGTTTGCCTACTTTTCTTCTGCTAACAATAAATTTATTTGAATATTTTTTAGCGCGGCGAGATTTCTGGCCTTTACCGGTTGGTTTGCCCCATAGGGAGATAGCGCGTCGGCGGCCTCGGCCCTGTCGGCCTTCGCCTCCGCCGTGTGGATGGTCAACCGGATTTTGAGCAGTACCGCGTACGGTTGGACGAATACCTTTCCAACGGCTTTTACCGGCCTTGCCGTAATTTTCCAGTCTTTTTTCTTCGTTAGAAACTTCACCGATGCTGGCGAAACAATTTTCTCTGACTTTATGAATTTCACTGGATGGCATTTTCAAATCTACCATGCCGGCGTCTTTAGCAATGACCTGCACAAAATTTCCAGCCGAACGAGCAATCTTGGCGCCGCCTTTTGGTTTCAACTCCACATTGTAAACAAAAGCGCCCACTGGAATATTTTTTAACGGCAAGCGATTGCCTTGTTTGACTTCCGCATTTTCACTCGTTAAAAGTTCTTCGCCGACTTTAATATTTTTAGGCAAGAGCACATACTTTTTTTCGCCATCTTTGTAGACTGCCAAACCAATAAAGCCAGTGCGGTTCGGATCATATTCTATGGAAACAATTTTATAAGGAATATTTATTTTATTGTATCTAAAGTCAACGTCTCTAAACAATCTTTTATGGCCGCCGCCTTGATGACGCACCGTGATGCGGCCGGCATTATTTCTGCCCACCGCCCTTTTTCTGCCAAAAGTAAGAGATTTAGTCGGCCGATGTCCGGTTAAAACAGATTTATAGGACACGTTGGACATGTGTCGTCTGGATTTTGAGGTTGGTTTGTAATTTTTAATTGCCATGTTTTTAATTTATTATTCTAGTTTGTCCCCTTTTTTCAGATACACATAAGCTTTTTTCACTCCAGCTTTGTGGCCTTTTTGGCCTTTTATAAAAACTTCTTTGGTTGGATTTTTAACCATATTTACCTTTATCGGAGTCACTTTATAAAAAACTTTAATGGCCTCTGCCACTTGTTTTTTGGTCGCTTTGGGCGAGACTTCAAAAGTATGAACATTCGCTTCCATTACAAAACTGGCCTTTTCGGTAATACGAGGCTTTAAAAGAATGTCGGCATATTTTGCTTTTAAATCTGTTGCCATATTATTTTAATCTGGCCGATAAACTGGTAATTGATTTTTCTGGATCAGTGATGACCAAATATCGGTATTGCAAAAGATCCAAAACATTTAAATCTTTCATCTGGCCAATTTCCAAATTGCTGAAATTATTAAAACTTTTTAAAACATTTTCATCTTTTGTACTCAAAGTAATGAAAGCGGCATTTTTTCTTCTTGAAATAGCATTGATTTCTTTGATTTTTGATAAAGCGGTAATAACATTTTTAGCTTCTTTGGTCTTTGGAAGCTTGAAAGAAAGATTGTCCAGGAAAACTACTTCTCCATCTTTAAATTTCTGAGAAAGAACGATCAAAAGAGCTTTGGTTTTCATTTTTTTATTTATTTTTCTGGAATAATCCTTGTCATTTCTGGGGCCGTGAGTAATACCGCCTCCCACCCAAATCGGACTGCGGCGAGCGCCGTGTCTGGCTCGGCCGGTGCCTTTTTGCCGCCAAGGTTTGATGCCGGAACCGGCGACTTCACCTCGATTTTTAGTGTGAGCCACTGGAGTTCTGGCATTGGCCATCATAGAATTAGCGACTTGGCTGACTAAATCTTCGTTCCAAGACAAACCAAAAACATTCTCCGGTAATTTGACCGAGCTGACTTCCTTGCCTGTTTGATTGTAAACTTTTGTCTCCATGATATTTAGCCTCTTATTTCAACCAATGTGCCTCTTCTTCCCGGAATGGCTCCGGAAATCATCATTTCATTGTTGTCTTTATCAATACCAACCACTTTCAAATTTTGTACAGTAATGCGATCACTGCCCATGCGGCCAGCCATTCTCATGCCCTTAATAACCTTGCCTCCCTTTCGTCCGCCGCCGCCGATAGAGCCCGGTTCTCTTTCGGAATGCTTTTGGCCGTGGGAACGCGGACCGCCATGGAAACCGTGTCTTTTAACTACTCCTTGAAAACCTTTGCCTTTGGAAACAGCGGAAACATCTACCTTGTCGCCAACCGCAAAAGTGTCAATGGAAATATGGTCGCCTTTATTTAAAGCAGAAGCTTCGGTCATTCTGAATTCTTTTAGTACAGCCGAATTTCTTTTTTCATCATTAGGCAAATTAACATTCTTCAAATGGCCTCTGACCGGCTTGGAAGTGTTTTTCTCCAAACGTGAACCGGAGCCAATTTGGACCGCATTATAACCGTCTTTTTCTTTAGTTTTAATTTGGGAAACAACCATCTCTCCGACACTTAAAACAGTTACTGGTTGCACAGCTCCATCTTCCCCAAAGATTTGGGTCATATTCACTTTTTTAGCCAAAATAAATTTCATCCCGTTAGAAGTAGGAAATCACATTATCATA
>Ga0265316_10002180_pt1 | contig 20576 bp, 18 predicted proteins | sample 4522metaG_FD_202092 | JGI IMG/M metagenome (GOLD analysis project Ga0265316, IMG submission 202092) | Rhizosphere microbial communities from Carex aquatilis grown in University of Washington, Seatle, WA, United States - 4-5-22 metaG | ecosystem: Host-associated > Plants > Roots > Rhizosphere >... | reverse complement strand
GAATAATTCCCAAACACCCCCACCGCCTAAACTTCGCATTGGATGACAACGCCCATCCCAACGGTTGAAATCACCGATAACGCTCACACGTCCCGCATTGGGTGCCCAAACGGCAAATAAAACACCAGAAATGCCGTCTGCTGTATGTAAATGTGCGCCGAGTTTTTGATAAATATGCCAGTGTTTTCCTTCGCCAAATAAATGTAAATCAAATTCGGGTAACTGCACACCAAAGTCATAAGGGTCATAGCCTTCGTGAAGAACACCGTCTTTGTCTAACCACGAAATACGGTAATGCGGGGGTAATTCCCCCTTCTTTGCGATGTATTCAAAAAAATCTGTTCCCTCAATACGCGAAATTGCAACATTATTGTGGGTAAAATTGACAGATTCTGCATAAGGCAGATAAAGTCGAACATGAATTTTGTTTACTTTTGGATGACGACCTAAAACAGAAAAAGGATTATGATGCTGCGCGGCAGCTACTTTGACTGAATCGAAATCTAGGATACTGGGGGATTGCTTTTTCACTAGGAATAGCCTCAATGTAGTAAGATAATGTTCGTGAAGTTTAGCAAACAAAAAAAAAGTTGTGTATCTATATAAATCGGGGAGATTAAAATGCCAACGTCTAATCCAAGCACTGATCGTTTCGTCAGTCAACTCACACGCAATACTATCGCTTTAATTTTGGCAGGTGGTCGCGGATCACGTTTAAAAAATATGACAGATTGGCGAGCCAAACCGGCTGTGCCATTTGGGGGGAAATTTCGAATTATCGATTTTCCGTTGTCAAATTGTGTCAATTCGGGCATTCGTAAAATTGGCATTTTGACGCAATATAAATCAGATTCACTTATTCGCCATATTCAACAAGGTTGGGGCTTTTTGCGCGGCGAATTTGGTGAATATGTCGATTTAATGCCAGCGCAACAACGTCACAGTGAAGATTCTTGGTACAAAGGTACCGCCGATGCTATTTTCCAAAACATTGATATTTTGCGTAGTCGATACCCCGAACATATTTTAGTGCTTGCAGGCGACCATATTTACAAAATGGATTATGGCGCAATGCTTGCCGACCATGTGGCAAAACGTGCGGATTTAACGATTGGCTGTATTGAAGTATCATTGGAAGAAGCCTCGGCGTTTGGCGTGATGGATGTCGATGATTATCGTCGTGTAAAAGCGTTTGTGGAAAAACCAGAACATCCCCCAGTAATGCCTGGTCGCACAGATACGGCTTTAGCGTCGATGGGGATTTATATTTTCAATTCCAAATTTTTGTTTGAACAACTCATTAAAGATGCCGATAACCCCGATTCTTCACATGATTTTGGTCACGACATTATCCCTTCTGTTATTCGAGACCACATTGTTAATGCCTATCCGTTCTTAGATTTACAAAGTGGCGCACAAAGTTATTGGCGCGATGTGGGTACTATTGACGCTTATTGGGCGGCAAATATGGAATTGATTGGCGTTAAACCTGATTTGAATTTATACGACAAAACATGGCCTATTTGGACATATCAAGAGCAAACGCCTCCAGCAAAATTTGTTTTCGATGAAGAAGATCGTCGCGGTATTGCCGTTGACTCGATGATTTCAGGTGGTTGCGTGGTGTCTGGTGCGACGGTGCGGCATTCACTCTTATTTTCCAATGTGCGCGTAAATTCTTACAGTACAATCGAAGACACCATTGTGTTACCTGAAGTAAACATTGGTCGTCATTGCCGTATTACGAGAGCGATTGTCGAAAAAGGCTGTGATATTCCTGAAGGTACAGTTATTGGTGAAAACCCTGAAGATGATGCAGAACGCTACCATGTAAGTGCAGGTGGTGTCGTATTAGTAACCCCAGAAATGTTAGGAGTAAGAAGACATTATGTTCGATAGTCAAAAATTAAAATTGGTGTTGTGTTGGCACATGCACCAGCCTGAATATCGTGATTTACAGTCCGGCGAATTCAAATTGCCGTGGACGTATTTACACGTTATCAAAGATTACGTTGATATGGTGGCGCATTTAGAAGCCGCGCCCGATGCAAAAGTTGTAGTCAATTTTGCGCCAATCTTACTGGAACAAATTGAAGAATATGCGCGACAAATTAACCGATATTTACATGATCGCACTCCCATTACAGATCCATTACTGGCAGCATTAGTTGACGATAAAAAGCTCGTTGCTACACCATTAAAAACAGTGAAAGATTGTTTAAAAGCAAATCAGGAACGACAAATCGACCGTTATCCGCATTTTAAACATTTAGTGGATACGGCGACATTACTCATTCGAAAAGAAATTGTGCATTATGTCAACGCACAGTTTATTGCGGATTTGTTGATGTGGTATCACTTAGCGTGGTTGGGCGAAACGGTAAAATTAACCGACACGCGAGCGCAACGTTTATTAGCACAAGGTGCTGATTACACGTTAGCAGACCGTTTAGAAATGCTCGACATCATCAGCGATCAACTGTCTCATGTTTTGGCGCGATATAAAAAACTTGCTCAAAAAGGACAAATTGAATTATCGGTTACGCCTTACGCACACCCGATTATGCCGTTATTACTGGATTTAAAAAGCACCCACGAAGCAATGCCGCATGCGCCATTGCCGGAATTAGAAAAATACCCGAATGGCGAAGAACGGGTGTTATGGCATTTAGAAAAAGGTGTGCAAACGTTCAAACGCTTTTTTGGTTTTGAACCGAAAGGGTGTTGGCCGTCTGAAGGTTCGGTGAGCGAAGAAACAATTAAAATCTTAGACAAATTTGGTTTTAATTGGGTCGCTAGCGGGGGTGCGGTGTTAGGCAATAGTTTAAATCGTGCTGAAAATACCAGACCTGAAAGCACTTATCATCCATTTCAATTGAAAAATAATGATATTCGCTGTTTCTTCCGTGACGATGGCTTGTCAGATTTAATTGGTTTTCAATATTCAAAATGGCACGCTGATGATGCCGTAAGCGATTTGATTCATCATTTGGAAAATATTGCAGATCGTGAAATTCCTGATGCCGTTGTTTCAATTATTATGGATGGTGAAAATGCGTGGGAATATTTCCCTGAAAATGGCATTTATTTTTTAAGTGCGCTTTACCGTCGCTTATCAAATCACCCACGCATTCAACTTACCACTTTCTCTGAATGTGTTAAACAGAACGTAGCGGCAAAACCATTGAAAAAATTGGTTGCAGGCAGTTGGGTTTATGGCACATTTTCAACGTGGATTGGTGATACCGACAAAAATCGTGGTTGGGATATGTTGGGTGAAGCGAAAAAAATGTTTGATCGCGTTATGACGACCAAAGAATTTGATGCTGAATTGCGTGAAAAAGCCGATTTGCAACTTGCTGTTTGTGAAGGGTCAGATTGGTTTTGGTGGTTTGGCGACTATAATCCTGGTGATGCGGTCAGTAGTTTTGAAAAACAATTTCGCTTAAATTTAGCCAATTTGTATTACCTACTTGGCGAAAAACCCCCTGCTTATTTAGCCCTTTCGTTTACACAAGGTTCAGGTGCGCCCGCAATGGGTGGAACGATGCGACAAGGTACAGAAAATTAACTCGGAAGCCACAAACGTGAAAGCGACTTTAAATCAACGCCATGCAGGCGTGTTATTACATATTACTTCGCTCCCCAGTCGAGATTTAGGACAAGATGCGTATCGTTTCATCGATTTTTTGCATGAAGTTGGCGCAAGTGTGTGGCAAGTTTTACCTTTAGGAATTACGCATGAGGATGGGTCTCCGTATCAATCTCTTTCAGCACATGCTGGAAATCCGGCGTTAATTTGCTTCAAATCATTGGTGGCACAAGGTTGGTTAACAACCGATGTGTATTGCGAAACGTGTCAAGGCATGGACACTTTTCGTTGTACATGTTTGCTTTTAAAAGCCTTTGCCGGTTTTCAAGAACGTGCTACCGCTGCTGAACAATATGATTTTTCGCGTTTTTGTGCCACAAACCAGTTTTGGTTAGACGATTTTGCGCTATTTAGAGTCTTACGGAAAAAATTTGACCACCAAAGCTGGAACGAGTGGCCCGAAAATTTTAAAAATCGCCATCTTGCCGCCTTGAATGACGTGCGCTTTTTTCTAAAAACACCGCTGGAAGCCGTTAAATTTGAACAATATATTTTTTTCAAACAATGGACGGCGTTAAAAACTTACGCTAATGAGCGCGGAATCTTACTTTTTGGTGATATGCCGATATTTGTGTCTTACGATAGCGCAGATGTGTGGGCGAATAGGAAGGTCTTTAAATTAACACCCGAAGGTGAAATGTCGGTTGTTGCAGGTGTACCGCCGGATTATTTTTCAGAAACCGGACAACGCTGGGGCAATCCCCATTACAACTGGACACATTTACAAGCAACAGGTTTTAATTGGTGGTTGCAACGTATGCAAACGCAAGCTGCACTGTTTGATGTGGTGCGAATTGACCATTTTCGTGGTTTGGAAGCAGCTTGGGAAATTCCTGCCGATGAACCAACAGCCATTAAAGGTGAATGGGTCAAAGCGGCAGGCGAACCGTTATTGACAGCGATTTGTGCTGAATTTAGTGAAGTTGCCTTGGTTGCAGAAGATTTAGGTATTATCACGCCCGAAGTGGATGCGTTACGCACAAAATTCAATTTATCTGGCATGAAAATTATGCAATTTGCCTTTAGTGGTGACGCGGATAATCCTTATTTACCCGAAAATCATGAACTCAGTAGTGTGGTTTATACAGGTACGCACGATAACGACACAACGCTTGGTTGGGTAGAAAAATTAACCCCCGAAGAACGTGCTTATGTTTGTAAAATATTGGAAATTGATGATACGAATATTGCGCCTGCTTTGATGCAATGTGCGTTAGCGTCGATAGCGAATTTAGCGATTTTACCGATGCAAGATATTTTAGACTTAGACAGTTCACACCGTATGAATATTCCCGGAACCACTGTGGGTAACTGGCAATGGCGTTTTCAATGGAAACAATTGTCAGCTGAAAAAGTATCTCGGCTTGCAAAATGGATTAAAGAATCAAATCGATAAAGTTTTGATTTACAAAAAAAGCCAACTTTCATAATAGTCGAAAGTTGGCTTTTTTATTGATACGAATTATGGTGCGCCCGAGCGGATTCGAACCTCTGACCTCAGCCTCCGGAGGGCTGCGCTCTATCCAGCTGAGCTACGGGCGCGTTGTTAGGATGAGCATTTTAAACGAAAGTCTTGTTAATTACGACTAGATTGTGCAATTAGCATGTTAACAATTATTCACTGCGTTCACAGGCTTGAGTAATAATACTGTGTTGCGGGACGCTGTGCGTGAGCCAGACGTTACCGCCGATAATAGAACCTTGTCCAATTGTTATGCGTCCTAAAATTGTTGCCCCCGCATAAACAACCACATCATCTTCGACAATCGGGTGGCGCAAATTTCCTTTTACTAACATGCCATTGTCATCTTTTTGAAATCGTTTTGCACCTAATGTCACAGCTTGGTATAAACGTACTCGTTGTCCAATAATTGCCGTTTCACCAATCACTACGCCTGTACCGTGGTCGATAAAAAAACTTTCGCCAATTTGTGCGCCAGGGTGAATATCGATACCAGTTGCTGAATGCGCGAGTTCGCTAATCATTCGCGCCACTAATGGTGCGCCGTGGGTGTATAAAATATGCGCTAATCGATGATAAATCACAGCCATGATGCCTGGATAACAGACCAAAACTTCGTCCGGTGTTCGCGCTGCTGGATCGCCTTCGTAAGCGGCTTGAATATCACTATCAACTAAGGCGCGAACCGTTGGTAATTGCGCGGTAAATAAGCGCACAATCTCGATAGCTTGTCGATGTGCTGTGTCATCGCCTTCGTCACTTTTTAAAATAAATTGTAATTCGCGGCGAATTTGTCTGAACAAATTATGCAACACACGATCGAGCGTATAGCCTACAAAATAATCGATACCTTCTTCAGTTAAATCCGGTCGCCCAAGACGATTCGGAAATAGCACTGCCCCTAAACCATCTAAAATACGCTGCAACTCTTTTCGTGAAGGTAATTTTGGCGGTTTGTGCCGCCGTTGGCGATCTTCCAAAGACTGCACGCGCAACTGTCGCAATTGTGCAACCGTTGCATCAACCCCCCAATAAAACTGCTTTATTTCATTCATAATAATTTAGCTATTCCCCATAAAATATTTTTCGTTGAATCTGCTTTAATAATCGCATTGTCTTGATTGAAATGTAAACAAACGGTTTGCTAAAACGTGTTTGACTTGACCCTAAGGGGGGCGATAGTTTTTAATTGCCACTCATTTCATTGGTCACGGTGTTTCTATGCTTCAGCATTTAAAATGTGATGTTCCAGCGGGTATTGCAATTTTCTTTATTGCGATTCCGTTGTCGTTGGGTATTGCTTTAGCGTCTGGCGCACCTTTATTTTCAGGACTCATTGCCAGTATTATTGGCGGCATATTGGTTGCGCCACTTAGTGGTTCAGCGTTAGGAATTAGCGGTGCTGCTGCCGGTTTAGTGATTATCATGCTAAATACAATCGAAACGCTCGGCTTTTCAGCATTTTTAGTGACCGTGATTTTGGCAGGTGGATTACAAATTTTAATGGGGCTTGCGCGAATGGGGTCGATTGCCCATTATTTTCCCAGCTCAGTGATTAAAGGGATGCTGTCAGGCATTGGTATTATTATCTTTTTGAAACAAATTCCGCATGCCGTGGGTTATGACAGTGATTACGAAGGCGATTTATCCTTTTTTCAAACCGATAATTACTCCACGCTAACTGAATTGGCGCACATGATAGAGTATTCCTCGCCGACAGCCATTTTTATCGCATTGGTTTCGTTAATTATTTTGATTGTTTGGGAACGCCCTAAAATCAAAAACAGCCATTTTTTTCAAGTATTGCACGGCACGTTAATTACAATTATTGCCGGTGTTTTTATCAATCAATTTTTACAAACGTTTTATCCAGAGTTGGCGTTAAAAGAATCGCATTTGGTAAATCTTCCCATTGCGGCAAATGCGAGTGATTTGCTCAAACAAATGCACAGCCCGGATTTTTCACAACTCGCCAATTCTGACGTGTATTTTTTTGCATTGGGATTAGCATTTTTAGCCAGTTTAGAAACGTTATTAGCCGTTGAAGCGGTGGATCGTTTAGACCCATTCAAACGTGTTACACCGCCAAATCGTGAGTTAATTGTTCAAGGGCTTGGCAATATAAGTTCAGGATTATTAGGCGGCTTACCATTAACGCAGGTGATTGTTCGTAGTTCGATTAACATTCAATCGGGGGCAAAAACAAAACTATCAGGTTTTGTATCCGGTACACTTTTATTAGTCACCGTACTTTTGATGCCAGAATGGTTAAATAAAATTCCGTTAGCGAGTTTAGCGAGTATTTTATTGGTGGTCAGTTATAAATTGATGCGTCCAAAAGTGATTAAAAAAATGTATTTCACCGGGATGTATCATTTCATCCCATTTTGCGCCACGATTATCGGACTCATTTTTACTAATTTGTTGATTGGTATCATCATCGGTATGACAACCGCGTTATTATCCATCGTACTGGAAAATTACAAAGGCGCGTTGTATTTTCGAGAATCACGCATTGGCAATAAAATCATTTTCCGGTTATCCGAAAACGTGTCGTTTTTAAATAAAGCCAATCTTAAACAAACCTTTGACCAATTGCCGCCACATTCTGAAATTATTATTGATGCCACACGTTCAAAATATTTGGATTATGATGTTTTTGAGGTGATTCGTGATTTTAAAAAAGAAGCACCATTGAAAAATATTAAACTGACGCTGGAAAATGTGCGAGGATTTGGCGTTTTAAAACCGGTTGAAAATGCACGGGCGCATACTTATGAAAGTCAGCAATCGCTCATGCCAAAAGAAGTATTAAATCTTCTTAAAGAAGGTAATGAAAATTTCGTTAATAATTTAAAAGCCAATCGAAATTTACTTGAACAAGTCAATGATACGCAGCAAGGGCAATTTCCGATGGCAATTATTTTAAGTTGCATGGATTCACGCACCTCAGCCGAACTGATTTTTGATCAAGGTTTAGGCGATATTTTTAGCACGCGCGTGGCGGGAAATATTGTTAATGATGATATTTTAGGCAGTATGGAATATGCCTGTAATGTTGCCGGTTCAAAATTGATTGTGGTATTGGGTCATACGCATTGTGGTGCGATTAAAGGCGCGTGTGCGAAAGTCAAATTAGACCATTTGACGGGCTTGCTTGATAAGATTCAACCATCGGTGCAAACAGTTTGCGATGAGCATCAGGTGACAGAAATTGGACATGATGAAAAATTGATTCAAAAAGTCGCCGAAAAAAATGTACATTTAGTGGTAGAACAAATCAAACAACGTAGCGCGGTACTTTATAACTTATTGCAAACGGGAAAAATTGACATTATTGGCGGTATGTATGATGTTGAAACCGGAAAAGTGCAGTTTTATTCAGAAAGTGAATTTTAAATACTAAAGGCAAAAATATGATTATAGTCACAGGTGGCGCGGGATTTATTGGCAGTAATTTAATTCATGCTCTCAATCAAAGCGGTGAAGACGACATTTTGTTAGTCGATAATTTGACTAATGGTCACAAAATGCAAAATATTGCCGATTTAAATATCGCCGATTACATGGATAAAAATGAGTTTATCGAACGATTGAATAATCCAAACTTTCTGACTCATATTCGTGCTGTTTTTCATCAAGGTGCGTGTTCAGCTACGACAGAATGGGATGGTCGCTACATCATGGCGAATAATTATGAGTATTCCAAACGCTTATTAGCATGGTGTCAAACGAAACATATTCCGTTTATTTATGCTTCTTCGGCATCGGTTTATGGCATGGGAAAAAACGGTTTTCGCGTTGATAGAGAATGCGAAAAACCAATTAACATGTATGCGTATTCTAAATTCCAATTCGACCAATATGTACGCCGTATTTTACCGCGTGCGAATAGTCAAATTGTCGGGTTGCGTTATTTCAATGTTTACGGCGCACGCGAACAACACAAAGGCAGCATGAGCAGTACGGTTTATCATTTCAATCAGCAATTACAAATCTCTGACGAAGTGAAATTATTTACCGGTTGTGATGGTTACGCTGACGGTGAACAACAACGCGATTTTGTCTATGTGAATGATGTCGTAGCGGTGAATTTATGGTTTTTACACAACACGCATTGTAGCGGTATTTTTAACGTTGGCACGGGTCAAGCACAAACATTTAACGCTATGGCGCAAACAGTTATTGATTGGCATGATCGTGGCAAAATCAGCTACATTCCCTTTCCAGAACATTTGCACGGCGCATATCAAAGTTTTACCCAAGCCGATATTTCAGAATTAAGAGACGCAGGTTATGAGCAAGAATTTATGAACGTTCACCAAGGTGTTGCTGATTATTTGAATAGGTTAAATCGCCGTGCTTGAATCCCTAAATGATTTGCTCCCACAAATGCAATGTGGGCAATGTAGTTTTAACGGTTGTCGTCCGTATGCGGAGGCCATTATTGCTGGCGAAGCGGATATTAACCAATGTCCACCGAGTGGTGATGTGGGAATTGCAAAAATTGCCGCTTTTTTGAATGTACCAGCCAAACCGCTTAATTCACAGTTCGGCGAGCATAAACCCCGAAGTGTTGCCGTGATTGATGAAGCGCAATGTATTGGGTGTGTGAAATGTATTGCCGCTTGTCCCGTTGATGCGATTGTTGGCGCGGCAAAATGGATGCACACCATTATTACTACAGAATGTACAGGGTGTGAATTATGTATTGCTCCCTGTCCGGTTGATTGCATTACGATGTTGCCGTTGAAAAACCCAGAGTTTTCGCCAAGCAATTTACGCGCCAAACAACGCTACCTCGCGCGGCAACAACGCAAAGAAATGGAGGCATTAGAAAAAACTGAACGGTTACGCCAACAAAAAGCGCGTTTACTTGCAAATTAGAACTATTGGTAATCGCCGTATAATTTTGCGTATAAACCATTTTGTTCAATTAAGGCGGCGTGTTTGCCTTGTTCACAAATTTCACCTTGTTCAAAAACATACACACGATGGGCTTGTTTTACGGCACTTAATCGATGCGCGATGATAATGGTGGTGCGGTTTTGCAAAAACGCTTGTAAGGCTTCGTGAACGTTAAATTCTGTTTCGCTGTCTAATGCCGAGGTAGATTCATCTAAAATAACCACTTTTGGATTTGCCACCACCATTCGCGCAATGGCTAAACGTTGACGTTGCCCACCGGACAAACGCATTCCGCCACGTCCGACGATAGAATCTAAACCTTGCGGTAAGGCTTTAACCGTTTCAACTAATTGAGCAATCGTTAAAGCCTGCCACAATTGTTTATCATCTGCTTTTTTACCTAGCGTTAAATTCGCGCGAATCGTATCGTTAAATAAAATCGGATTTTGTAACACCGTGACCACGTTTTCGCGCACCACGTCTAAACCAATTTGCTCAATCGGCACATTGTTAAAATAGATTTTTCCCGCTGTTGCCGGATATAAACCGATTAAAATCTGAATTAACGTGGATTTTCCACCGCCACTTGCGCCAACTAATGCCACTTTTTCGCCGGCTTTAATATGCAAGTCAATGCCATTAAGAATCTTTTTGTCGCCATAACTGAATTGCAAATTTTCAACACGAATAGAAACAGTTTGTTTATTGGCAAACGGATTTTTGTGATGTGGATAACGTGGCTCTTGACGCAATGCAGTCAATTTGTTGATGCGCGTTAAAGCGGCTTTTGCGCCGTAAAACGCATATTGAATATTCAAAATTTCCTGCACCGGCGACATCATGAACCACAAATAACCAAACACCGCCAGCATCTCACCAATCGTCAAATTGGAATAAAACACCATGAGCATGGCGCAGGCACGAAAAATATCAAAGCCAAATAAAAAAACTAAAAAACTTAGCCGTGATGCCGCTTCGCTTTGCCAAGCAAACGCACAAGAATCATTTTTAACCGTCTGCGCCAAACCGATTAACTGCTCGCAGTAATGACGTTCACGATTACTAGCACGAATTTGATGAATAGCTTCTAATGTTTCGGTAAGGGATTGCTGGAAAATTTCGTACGCTGAATTTTCTTTAGATTTTAGATGTTTAACTTTTGAACCCACCACGCGCGTGAAATAAATCACCACCGGATTGAGCAGCAGAATAAATAAACCCAATTGCCAGTGCATCCACAATAAAATCACCGCTGTTCCCATGACGGTTAGCACGGCAACCAATAATTTACTGACAGTCGAGCCAACAAAATTATCAATAGTGTCTAAATCTTTAACTAAATAAGTGCTGACTGTTCCCGAACCCAAACTTTCGTATTCCGCCATTGAAATGGTTTGCAGATGCCCAATCAATTCGGCACGAATATGAAATACAATATCTTTAGCAATTACTGTAAATTGGCGGGATTGCAGTACGTTTAATATTAACGCGAGTAAACGTAATAACACCGTCAACAGCAACACAGCACCAATATAAAGCAACGGTGATTGCCATTCTGTAGGCGAAAACATGTTCACTGTTTGCACCACAATTGCCGGTTTGTTTAGCAACACCTCATCAACCAAAAGTGGCATTAAAAGTGGCACAGGTACACTGACAACTATTGCTAAAATAGCAATCAAATGTGCTGAAATAAGTTGTTTTTTATGTTGCCGTGCCGTCGAGAGAATATAACGCCAAGTATAAATTTGAGTAGAATTTATCACGCCTGATTACTTAAACGAGCCGCCTGCTCTGCTTCCATTTTTTTACGTTTATCGCATTTTTCAACGCAGACGCATTCGGCTTCAGATTTTCCACCGCCACATGAGCCTTTTATAGCACGTCGTCCAAAAATTACGCCGACTGCCATAATTGCAATAACGACCAACATCAATGCAAACGTCATTAAAAATGTCATTTTTCTTTCTCCAAAAAATATAAAACTGAAATTTGTTGCCAGTAAATTGTAAACTGGCAACAAAGAAAATGGCTTTTTTAATCGTAAGAATAATGTTTTTTCAGCGGTTTAACCACTTCCCAATCGCTGTCTAAGCCTTCAAGGAAAAATACTAAATCGCCGGCAACAATACGCACAGGTTCTTCACCTTTTGGTGTGACTAAAATTTCACCTTCGAGAACGTATGCTTTTTCTGTCTCATCGAAATCGATATTAAATTTCGAAACTTCTTTTTCCCAAATATCCCAGTTTGATACGCCTAATTCGTTTAAACGTTCTTCGCTTGGGTTGTGTTCGATAATAATTTTGTCGCTCATAATTTTTTAATCCTTTTGGCTTTTTGCCTTAAAATTTTGGAGCTATGAATGATATAGAGGGCGCATTTAAGTAGCAAGTGTGATTTTAACGATTGCTGAGTTTAAAAATGAGATTCTAAATTTCCATATATTTTTTAATTTATTAAACTTTACTATCCGTTCGCGCTTGCGTTAATATCGGCGCATAGACGAAAATAAATAATGAAAATGCGGCTAGCCATGCCAAAGTTGCGAAATAAATCAACACATTAGACCAAGATATAATAGTCATAGGCAGAATCACGCGAAAAAGTGCCGCAATATTGATTAACACAAATCCGATGACAATTGCATTGGATGCGTTCATTGCGCGCCCTGTGTGTCCTAATGAAACACGCGCCATCATGCCTAAGGTCAAAACACCAATGCCGCCAACCGTAAATGCGTGCAATGCTAACGAAGGTAGCACCAACTCCCATGCCGCTAGTGCTATAAAAATAAAACCCAAAATCAACCAACCATAGCCCAAATATAACACCCACAACAGTGGCACAAACCAAATTCTAAATACAAACCAACTGGCTAATCGCCAACCATTTAAAACCGCTGTCGTTAAAGCTACTAATGCTAAAAATGTGCCTGAAATAGTAAATAATTGCAGTCCGAATAAAACCGTCGCACTGCCAATCGATAACACATCGAGTAATTGATTTCGCGGAATTAAAACGCCTTTTAAACCCCGTTCAACAAAAAAGGGAAATACGCGCCCCGCAATCACCAAAATCATCAACACAATCGTCGCTAGTACGAGTTGAATTCCAACTGCCGCGCTGTCGTTGCAAAGTTCCAGCATTTGCGCGTGAATTAAACTATTGCCAAATATCAACAAAGCTAATAACCCGACAAACAGTAAATTTTTATAATTTTTTGCTCGAATTAACGTTTTTGCGATGACATAACTTAGTGTAGGTAAAAAAGCGAAATCGACCAGTGCAATCAAACCATCCGGCAATAATCCGGCATAAAACGGTAAAATCCGTCCGTATAACCATAATAAACTCAAGCCAACTAACGCATTTCCGTGCAGTGTAATTTTTCCTGTCCAATTACTCACCGCCGTGAGTAAAAAACCGGCTATCACCGCAACGGTATATCCAAGCAGCATTTCATGAGCATGCCAATAAGTGCCAACAAAATACGTTGAATGGCTAACTGTACCTTGCGTCATGCCTTGCCAAATAATTAGCAATGCTAAAGCTGCAAAACCGGCGAGTAAAAAAAAGGCTCTAAAACCTAAAGTAAATAACGGGTAATTAAAAACGGTGGGGGATTTCATAAGTTCTATTCAATATTTTGGATTTGTTCGCGCACTTGTTCGATTAACACTTTCAATTCGATGGCGATTTGGGTCATTTCTATATCGGCAGCTTTTGAACCAAGTGTATTCGCTTCACGATTCATTTCTTGCATTAAAAAATCTAAACGCCTACCAACCGGTTCGGTTTGTTTGACAATGCGTAACACTTCGTTGATATGCGTATCTAAACGATCCAATTCTTCTGCAATATCGAGTTTTTGCGTTAAATGCACCAATTCTTGTTCGAGGCGGTCAACATCGGGATTGGAAACGAGTTCTGTGACGCGCTCTTGTAATTTTGTCCGAATATTTACTAACACTTCCGGCATGCGTTGCGCGGCTTGCGTGACAAATTGTTGCATTTTGTAACAGCGTTCTTCAATCAACGCCGCAAGTTGACGACCTTCGCGCTCACGGGTTTCAATCAATTGCGCTAACGTGCGTTGAATCAACGCCACTAAACCATCGTGTAATAATTGTCTGTCAACGCTGGCTTCGTGTTGCATGGCAGGCAATGCCAAAATATCCAGCGCAGAAAAACGCGCTGGCGCGGGCATGAGATGTTCAATTTGTTGGGTGGCTTTTAACAACGCAGCGACCGCGTCCATATTGACGCTAAACGATAAGCCATCTCGACTTTGTTTTTTGTAACTTAACGCACATTCGATTTTGCCACGACTCAGTTTGCCACTAATTATGGCGCGGGCATCGCCTTCGACAAAACGCAACCGGTCAGGAATTTTAAGGGTAATATCACAATAACGATGATTTACAGTTCGCAATTCGCAATTCACTGTCAAATCGCCCAATTCAGCTTCACCGCTGGAAAATGCTGTCATACTTTTAATCATTTTTTTGCCTATCACTGTTGATAAAGAAGTGCGTCATTCTAACCGTGCGGGGCAGGGCTTGCACCTTTTAACTGAGAGAGGATTTATACGCTATACTGTGCGGCAACTTTATTTGAGGAACTAAATCGATGAGACCAAGTGGACGCGATGCCGCGCAATTAAGAGAAATCAAACTCACCTGTGGTTACACTAAACATGCCGAAGGCTCAGTGTTAGTGGAATTTGGCGACACGAAAGTGTTATGTAATGCGAGTATAGATAAGAGCGTGCCGCGTTTTTTAAAAGGCAAAGGCGAAGGCTGGGTAACAGCAGAATACGGTATGTTGCCGCGTTCCACACACAGCCGAATGGGACGTGAAGCCAGTCAAGGCAAACAAAGTGGGCGCACATTAGAAATTCAACGTTTAATCGGTCGCTCATTACGCGCGGTGATGGATTTGAAAGCCTTAGGCGAACAAACCATCACGATTGACTGTGACGTATTGCAAGCCGATGGCGGTACACGCACAGCGGCAATTACGGGCGGTTATGTAGCATTATCTCTTGCCGTGCAAACGATGCTCGCGCGTAAACAAATTAAATTTAATCCGATTCACGGACAAATTGCGGCGGTATCGGTGGGAATTTGTAACGGTGAACCGGTATTAGATTTGGATTATGACGAAGACAGTAATGCTGAAACAGATATGAATATTGTCATGAATGACGCAGGCGCGTTTATCGAAATTCAAGGCACGGCCGAAGGTCATGCGTTTCGTAAAGATGAACTTGATGCGTTACTCGAATTAGCCAATAGCGGCATTCAAACATTATTAGAAAAGCAATTAGAAGCCTTAGAAAACGCGATCAACACCGTCATTTGGAGAGAAAAATCGTGACACAAAAAATTACCAAAAAAATCGTCGGCTATAAAGTCGTCAGCAAAGAAGAACAAGACGCGCGAATCGATACACAAAATGAGCAATTTGTCGAAATCGGGCAAGATTTAGAAGAAATGCACGAATCGTTAAAACGCCCAGAAGTATTATTCGGTACGACGTATAAAATCAAAACACCACAATCTGAACACGCACTTTATATCACCATCAACGACATGGTGTTAAACGCGGGAACAGAATTTGAAGAGCGTCATCCTTACGAAATTTTCATCAATTCAAAAAATATGGAACATTTCCAATGGGTGTTAGCATTAACGCGCTTGATTTCTGCGGTTTGGCGCAAAGGCGGTGATCCCTGCTTTTTGGTCGATGAATTAAAAGGCGTATTCGACCCCAAAGGCGGTTATTTCAAAAAAGGCGGCGTTTATATGCCGTCACTGGTCGCCGAAATTGGCTGTGCCATCGAATCGCATTTAAAACGTATGGGGATTATGAAAGGGCATGAGATGGAGCATCATCAAAAAGCCTTTTTAGATATGAAACGCCAAGAATTTGCCGCAAAACATCAAACCGTTGAAGCCGCTGAAGGTTTCCCTGAGCAAGCGAGTTTGTGCGTAAAATGCAATGTTAAAGCCGCGATTATGATGGATGGCTGCATAACGTGTTTAAATTGCGGTGAGAGTAAATGCGGCTAAATGCTGCATCGTTTTTTCAGATGTTTATTTTTCAATTAAGAGGGATTTGCCATGTTACATAACCAAGCATTGTTAGACGAATTAAATGTATTAGCGCGTTACAATTTGGAAAGTTTACAGGAAGGCATTAAAGTGCATAAAGATGCTGAACCCAGTGTAATTTCTGCCACTGCACGATTATTTCACAAAGGTTTAGTCAGTCAAGAAGATGGCGGTTATTTAACGCATTTAGGATTAGAAGTGGCTGAAAAAGTACAGTCTGTTTTGACGATACTTTGCACTGAAGAAAAATAAGTTTTAAAAATGGTCAGGGTTAAACGTTTTTAACCCTGACGGTTTCTAGCGTAACCACGATGCGATAGTTTCTGGCGCACTGGGAAAATACCAATGAATGTAAGATGCCCGAACATTTTTGTAACGAATGCCAACATCACCTTTGTCCATGTTGAAACACGCGGTTAAATTTGCATCATTTTCATCATTTTCACGTTTGGAATAATGGAATTCATGACCTTTCGCACCAGAAAACTCTTGTCGATAACCCAAAGAAACTAATTTTGTTTGCATCACTGAAATATACGGCAGTGCATTTGCCATTTCCCAATGCTTACCCTCCAAATCGACTATTTCACGTCCCAAAATCATCGAACCACCACATTCGGCTAAAACAGGTTTTCCCGCTTCAATAAATGTTTTTAATGATTGCCACGTTTTTGATGTTGATAATTGCTCGGCAAATAATTCGGGATAGCCGCCTGTTAGCCAAACTGCTGTAGCATTTTCAGGAATCAAATCACCAGCCACTGGCGAAAAAAAGATAACTCCTGCCCCTTGGGCTTTCAACCAATCTAAATTCGCCGGATACATAAAACAACAGGCTTCATCTTTTGTGACGGCAACCGTTACACCGTTTAATCGTATCGAATTATTGACGGACAAAACACGCGAATAAGTAATTTCTGAAAAGGCTTCGTTAAATACCGTTTCATTCACATGAAAAAATGGCAATAAATCGGGAACATTACCCTTGGGCGTTTTCAAACCTAAATGCCGACTCCCCAATGTTTCGCTGTTACGTTCTATCCATGCAATCAATGGCGGCAATTGATAATTTTGTAACGCATGGGTTAATAATTCAGCATGATGTGCGCTGCCGACGCGGTTGGCGATAATCCCTGAGATTCGCACGCTTTTTTGTTTGGCAAATTCATAAAACCCACTGACTAATGGCGCAATTGTGCCACTCATACCACCTGCATCAACGACTAAGATGACGGGGCATTGCAATTCTTTCGCTAAATCAACACTCGAACCTTCGCCACCCACACCACTTACGCCATCGAATAAGCCCATCACACCTTCGATTAACGCAACATCTGTTTGCTCAACTTGTTGTAATTGTTGGCGACACATTTCTGCCCCCATCATTCGCGTATCCAAATTGTATGAAGGTTTACCCGTAATGGCTTGATGCCAAAGTGGATCAAGAAAATCAGGCCCTGCTTTGAAGGCGACAATGGATTGCTGTTTACTTTGAAAATATTGTAATAGCGTTAGCATTAACGTCGTTTTGCCGCAGCTTGAGTTCGTGCCAGCGAGTAAAGCGGTTTTCATAAAAATCCTTGTGGTGTCGGTTTCGTAATTTGAGCGGCATTTTACCTTGAAACCTTGCACCTTTTACCTAAAGCCACCTATAATTCGCGCTCGCTTTCAGGTGTCGGCATTTCAAATGTCGATTAAACGGGAAGTTGGTTAAATGCCAACACTGCCCCCGCAACTGTAAATAAGTTAAGCATTCTCTTCAGCGTCACTGTAATTTTCACGGGAAGACAGAGAATGTAGGTTTTTTTTAAAACCGCTTATAAGTCAGGAGACCGGCCTAAAAGTTTATTCGGAGCAGCGGAGGGCTGTGTTTGAGAGTAGACTGCACTTTTTTCGCCATTCGTTGTCTTCTTTTGTCCTTCGTTGTTTAACCAACAATCATGCGCGGGCGGCGCATTAAGGACAATATCAAAATGCAAAAAATTATTCTCCCTTCAGTTCTAATCGCGTTTAGCGGTACATTGTACGCGCAAGACCTTCCCGAAAACCTGCCAGAAATCGTTGTCACTGCAACACGTTCCGGTGCAGAAGCTAAAAACACACTTTCCACCGCCGCAACGGTTTATACCCGTGAAGATATTGACCGTTTGCAAGTTCGCACCTTGCCAGAATTATTGCGTGGTACAACAGGTGTAGATGTTGTGCAAAATGGTGGTTACGGGCAACCTGCCAGTGTGTTTATGCGTGGCACAAATGCTAATCATGTTTTAGTTTTAATCGACGGTATAAAAATGGGGTCAGTGACGACAGGAACCGCTGCATTTCAGTTTATTCCAATGGAACAAGTTGAACGGGTCGAAATTATTCGTGGTCCACAATCAAGTTTATATGGTTCGGAAGCTATCGGCGGTGTCATTCAAATTTTTACCCGAAAAGGTGGTGACGGCGAAACACCAAAATATAATTTAGATGCAGGTGGCGGAACGTATTACACACACCGCACGGCAGGTTCTGTTAATGGAAAATATAAAAATGCGTGGTACAACATTGGCGCGGCGCATCTGGGGAGTGACGGTTTTTCAGCACAACGTCCACCTGCTGACCAAGATAAAGATGGTTATCAAAACACAGCGGTGAATGCGCGGGCAGGTTATCGCTTTGATAATAACGCTGACATCGAAGCGACATTTATGCGAGCGCAAGGCATAAATCAATTTGATGGTTACAGCGCAACTTCTGAAAATAAAAACGAATTTGTAAATCAGGTCATATCACTCGCAGGCAATATGGATTTGATGCAGAATTGGCGTTCAACCTTGCGTTTAGGTCAAACGAATGATGAAGGTCGAAATTTCACACCCGATGGCAAATTTTCCAGTTTATTTGAAAGTACCCGCTGGAATGCAAGTTGGCTAAATCAATTTAATATTGCCGATAATCATCAATTGATAATGGGGTCAGATTACCGATTTGATGAAGTGAATAGCACCACGATTTACCAACAAAAATCTCGTTATGACGTGGGCGTATTTAGTGAATTACACAGCCGATTATTTGATGACCATTTTGTGAATGCTTCCGTGCGTTGGGATGATAATCAAACATTTGGCGATTATGTGACGGGGAGTGTGGGCTGGCGATATAACTGGAAACACGGCATTAGCGTTTTAGCCAATTTTGGTAATGCGTTTAAAGCCCCAACATTTAACGAACTTTATTGGCCAAATACAGGTTATGGTGGAGGTAATCCTAATTTGAGACCTGAAGAATCTAAATCGTATGAAACAGGTTTAGCTGGCAACCATGATTGGGGAAATTGGGAATTACGCGCATATCATACAGATGTTGATAATTTAATTGCGAGTTGGCCGCCGCAAAATATCGACAAAGCACAAATTGAAGGTATTGAAGCTGAAATCGGCACAGAGATTTTCGGTTGGCGACCCAAACTCAATCTAAATTTACTCAATCCAAAAGATAAACTTACCGGACTACGTTTACCTCGTCGAGCTGATAAAACGGTAGCGTTTGATTTATCAAAGTCATTTGATGACGTTGATATTGGCGCAATGGTGATTGCTCAAGGTAATCGTTTTGACGATGTGGCGAATAAAACGCCTCTGGGTGGTTTTGTCACAATGGATTTGCGCTCAGCGTATCATTTCAACAAAAATTGGATGTTAAGTGCGAAACTTAATAACGTGCTGGATAAATATTACCAAACCGTGAATACTTACAACATGGCGGATAGGAACTTTTTTCTCTCGATTCATTACAACAATTAACTTAGGAGTTTTTCCATGAATTACAAAACTTTTTTACCATTAGTTGCGCTGATGGCAGCAACGCGCGTGCATCATTTTGGCGATGCGTTTTCATTGCCAGATGCGTCATTGGCAACATTTTTTTTAGCGGGTTTATTTTTCAATCAGCGTAGTTTGTTTGTCGCATTATTGATTGAAGCGGGATTGCTGGATTATGTGGCGATTAGTCATTTTGGGGTGAGTGATTTTTGCGTGTCGCCAGCTTACGTTTTCCTCGTGCCAGCGTATTTTGCGATGTGGTTTGGCGGACGTTTGACTTCAAAATTCAACTCTATGCAAGGCAATGAATTAACATTATCTCTTCCCGCAATGGCAACGTTATTAGCCGCCACGTCTAGTGCGTTTTTAATGTCAAATGGTAGTTTTTATTGGTTGTCGGGTCGTCATCCGAATGGAAACTTTGCGGAATATGTTGAACGTGCGGTGCATTATTATCCGCCTTATGCCGGCTATGCGTTGATGTATGTGGTTTTAGGTTATGCCGCCGTGAAAGTAATTAAATTATTCCCTGCGTTAATGGCGCGTAAAATCGCTTAATTTCAAAAATAACAAGCGGCTCACAAAAGTGAGTCGCTTGATTTTCCTGTTTTCAATCCCTGTTTATTTATGAGT
>Ga0265316_10002179_pt1 | contig 20579 bp, 20 predicted proteins | sample 4522metaG_FD_202092 | JGI IMG/M metagenome (GOLD analysis project Ga0265316, IMG submission 202092) | Rhizosphere microbial communities from Carex aquatilis grown in University of Washington, Seatle, WA, United States - 4-5-22 metaG | ecosystem: Host-associated > Plants > Roots > Rhizosphere >... | reverse complement strand
CATAGCCAGGGATATATTTCGGCACGCCAACTATCGAAGCGTGCTCGCGATGACAGACTGGGAAAGCGTCGTTCACATATATATCGGCGAGCGAAGCGAGCTCTTTGGCGAATTTCGGGTCGTTCTCCTTCTCGCCATCCCACATGCGCAAATTCTCGAGCAGCAGACACTCGCCGTCTGCCAGATGTTCGCCCGCATCGAAAGCCTTCTTGTAATCTTTTACGAAAATGACTGACACGCCGAGGTTCTTGAGCTTGGTCGCGACAGGTGCTATTGTCGCCTTTTCGCCGTCTATCACCTCAAGATGGCTCGCTATGACTAGCCTCGCCCCATGGCTTCGCAAATATTCTATCGTCGGTAGAGCGGCCCGGATGCGGAAATCATCGGCGACGGCGCCGTTCTTCACCGGCACATTGAAATCGGCGCGCAGGAAGACCTTTACGCCTTGCAGATTTTCGATATCTTTTAGGATCTTCATACTATTCGACGACATCGACTGCTCTCAAGAGCTCGACAAAACCCGGAGTATTGACGCTCTCGCGACCAACTAGGAGGCCGTCTACCTTGCCAGTCTTTATTATCTCGCCGGCATTACGGAAATTCACCGAGCCGCCGTATAGCACGCGGACCTTGTGCCCAGCTTCCTGTCCGAAGATATCCGCAAAGATCTTCTTAACAAATAGGGACATCTCGTAGACCTGTTCTGGTTGCATCGCGTCCTTGGCGCCTATCGCCCAGATAGGTTCATAGGCAAGGACCACGCGTCCGGCCTTGTCTTCTGGCACTCCAGCGAATGTCGCCTTCATTTGATCCTTCAGGAAGTCCAGATGCGCACCATTCTCGTCTCTGACCTTCTCCCCCACGCAGACGACTGCAGTGAGGCCGGCTTCGACGATCTTGGATATTCGGCGAGATATGGCATCATCGGTGTCACCGGCGGCACGTTCTTCGGAATGGCCCGCTATGACATATTCGGCGCCGAGAGAAGCGAGCATTTTAACGCTGACCTCACCGGTATGGGGACCGCCTTCATCAAAAGAGACTGACTGCGCTCCTATATGGAAAGGGGCGGGAAGGTTGCGAGCCTTTGCCGCGGAAATGAAGGGGAATGGCGGGCAAACCACTACTTCAGTACGGACGAGCTTGCCCGCCGTAATCCTGGTCTTCCGGGCGATGCGCTTGGCGTCCTCGAAAGTCTCGGGGTTCATCTTCCAGTTTCCGATCACGAGCCTTTTATTCGCCATTATGGGGATATTCTATCACGACAGGGCGCGCAGGACTTCGTCGAGCGCAGTAAGCCCTTGTGCGCACTTGAATATGCCGTCCTCTAGGATAGTGAGCATGCCTTCCTTCCTAGCTTGTGCCTCTATCTCATCTGTCGAGGCCTTTTTCGCGATAAGGTCTCTCACTCCACGGCTCATCTTCATGACTTCGTTCAGGCCCACGCGCCCTCTGAAGCCGTCGTCGCCAGAGATGGCGACCGGATTATAGAACATGACAGTATCCCAAGAATCAGTAGGCTTGATTATCTTTTCCTCCTTAAGAGCCTTGAGCACTTTGTCGAGGTCAGCGCTTTTGCTTAGCTTGGCTAGCTCGTCTTTCGAAGGATGGTAAGGGGCCTTCGTCTCCGATAGTCCGCGCACAAGGCGTTGGCCTATGACCATGTCGAGCGATGATGCCAGGACGGACGGCTCTGCCTTCATGTCGAGAAGACGCCGCACTGCACTTGCTGCAGAACCGATACGCACGGCGGATATGACTAGCCGGCCGGACGATACGGCGCCAAGCGCTGCAGCAGCAGTTTGGTCATCGCGAATCTCGCCGACCATTATGACATCTGGATCTTGGTGGAGCACGGAACGCACGCCTTCCGCAAAGCCTAGACCTATATCCGGACGGACATTCGTCTGATTTACTCTGGTCAGCCGATGCTCTATGGGATCCTCTACGGTAGCGATGTTCGCTTGGGGCGCGTTCAGGATGTCGAGCATGGTATAGAGCGTCGTTGTCCTGCCAGAACCGACAGGGCCGGCCACTATGATCATGCCGGATTCGCGAGTCAGAGCCCGGTGCACGCAATCCAAAGCCTCGCCGTGAAGTCCGAGATGCTCGAGAGTGAAACCGGAAGCATCTTCGCGGAGCAAGCGCATGACGATCTTCTCGCCATAATATGTGGGCAGGATCGAAACCCGTAATGAGACTGCGTCTCCGTCCATGTTAGCCTTGAAGCGGCCATCCTGCGGCGGAAATCTCTCATCTATCTTGAGACCAGAGAGCATCTTTATCCTGAGAGACACGGCAGGACCTGCTTGCTTGGGAAGTACTATGGCATCATGGAGGATCCCATCTATACGGTAGCGCACGAGTATATGGTCTTCCGCCGGGTCCATGTGCACGTCGGATGCATTCTGGGCCAAAGCGTGCTTCAAAAGCGCATCCACTATGCGCGCGGCAGCCGGGCCTTCGTCGGCTTGTCCGAGCGAGCCGATCTCTTTCTGGATGATATCGCCGAATTCTGCTCTAAGGCCTTTTTGGTACTGGATGAGGGCGTATTTCATCGACTCCGAATCGGTGATGCGCGGCAGGATCCGCAGGCCAATCTTCTTCTTTATGGCGTCGATAGCAGAGAGATCGCTAACATCGAGCATGGCGACCTCGAGCGTTGAATCGGTCTCGCTCACGGCGACGATCGAATGGGACCGGGCGATGGGCTCGGGGATGATAGACAGGATCTCGAAAGGTATCTTCTTGTCCTTCAGGTCTATGAATGATATGCCGAGAACGAGCGCTTGGATGCGGCGTAGGTTGTCGGGCGTGATCTTGCCGTCAGAGATGAGCGTATCGCCCACGCTTTGGCCGCTCTTCGCGGCTTCCAGGCGCGCCTGTTCGAGGTCTTCTTTGGAGACTAGACCCGAATCGAGTATGAATTTGTGGAGCTGTGTGTCTTCGACGAGCATGTTAAGGATAATTGTAACAAATAAAAAAGCACCCTGCTCCGGCCGTAAGGCTAGAACAGGGGCTGCGACACAGAGCGAGCGGGATCAGGTGTGATCGGCAAAACCCATCGCGGCGCCAGGTGGAACCTGGCCCTCGTCGAGCGAGGGGCTCTTCTGGTTCAACTGCATCTTCGCCTTGGCAAACACCTGGCGTTTATCCCAAACTGTCGGTTCAAGCGCATCGAACTTTTCGATCGCCGACCAGAAATTCTCGAATTTTTGTTCGGAATCGAGCAGCCTCGTTCCCAAGCTGACAACCTCGATGACAGGCCGTTTCAGATCGAACCTCGCACGGTTAAACGAGGCCTTATCCTCAAGGATCTCTCGCGCGAACGCCACGGCCTCGGGTAAAACCCATTCGGGTGGGCTCTTCCGAAGATTGGTCACAAGCGGGTCCAGAGCGTTCACGGCATCTAGGAATGCCTGGAAATGTCGCTCGAGGACGGCAAGCCTGGCTGATATTTTACTGAGCCGGCCGGCGTTCCAGATGAGAAACCCCGCAGTGGCAGACAGCCATGACAAAAAAACTACTATCCCTAGCAACTTGTAACCCATGGTGAGGTTGACGAGCAGACCAAACGTCATAGCGGCTGCACAGACACCAGACACAGATAAGAACCAGCGGAATCTTTTCTCTTCGACATGGAGCTTGTCGCTTTCGACGACCATGTTCTTGAGACTGCCTTCCCCCGTAGTTTTCTGCTCGTAAGCGGCGACGAATTTCGGTGAGGTGGTATCGATAGCCTGGACGATTTCAGACCTGTTCACGCTTTCATTCATTTTCAAATGCCTAGTTTCAGATCATGTAGATTGTAGCCCTCCTCTAAACGCTTGTGGCGCATAGAGACATATCTTAAAGATACACATGTCCGGAATAGTTCGGCGGTCTATTCTGGCCTGATTTATACAATAGAACTGGCCATTTAGTCAAACTCCGGACTTTACACCAAAACCGCCCTGTGCTAACATACCCTCATTAGTACGTTCGCCCGAAAGGCGGACTATTTTTATAAAAATCAATAACAACTGAATAACAAACCAATATGTTCGACCTAAAAACGATAAATACGGTAGTGCGCGAGCTCGAGGACGAGCGCGGCATACCCAAGGAGAAGACGCTCGAGGCCATAGCCATGGCATTCGCGACCGCTTATAAGAAAGAGTACGGCAAGAAAGGCCAGATCGTCCGCGCTTCATTCGACCAGTCTTCGGGACAGGTTGAATTCTGGCAGGTCAAGATCGTCGTCGACCGCAGCCAAGTCATAATGGAAGGCGACGAGGAGATGGGTCACGAGGACATGAAGTCCGCCGACGTCGAGGATATCAAGATCCGCTTCAACCCGGAGCAGCACATGCTCATAGACGACGCCAAGAAGATCAAGCGCGATGCCGTCGTCGGAGATGAGCTAGTATTCCCACTCGAAATGAAGGCTGATTTCGGCCGCATCGCCGCCCAGACCGCCAAACAAGTCATCATCCAGAAGATCCGCGAGGCCGAGAAGGTCTCGGTCATGGGCGAATACGGCGAGAAGGAAGGCGAGATCGTCGCCGGTATCGTCGAGCGCGTCGAACGCGGCATCGTATATATAGACATGGGACGTGCCGTCGGCGTCATCCCCTACGAGGAGCAGATCCCGAGCGAACGCTGGAAGACCGGCGACCGTATCCGCGCATATCTCTATGCAGTGGAGGAAACCCCTCGCGGCATCGTCCTCAAGCTCTCCCGCTCTCACCCGAAATTCTTGGCCAAACTATTCGAGACCGAGGCTCCGGAGATCGCCCAGGGCGTCGTCGAGATCAAGGCCATTGCCCGCGAAGCCGGCTCGCGCTCCAAAGTCGCCGTCGTTTCACACGACGCGCACATCGATCCGATCGGCTCTATGGTCGGCCAGCGAGGCGTTCGCGTCTCGACCGTCACTTCCGAGCTCTCGGGCGAGAAGATAGATATCGTTGAGTGGAACGAGGATCCCGCCTTGTTCATAGAGGAATCGCTCTCCCCGGCCGAAGTCGTCTCGATCGAGCTCATAGATGAGGAACATCGCGCCATCGTGACCGTGACCGAAGACGAGCAGTCGCTCGCTATCGGCAAGGGCGGCCAGAATGTCAGGCTCGCAGCCAAATTGACCGGCTGGAAGATAGATATCAGGTCAACTGGCGGCGATGATCTCGACGAAGAAGAGCCGGCGGAAGAGGTAATCGAAACAGAGCCTGGAACAGAAGCTCCAGTGGCTACGACAGAGGTGAAGAGCTGATAACTAGAATTAAAGGGTTCGAAAAAGACTAACCCCGGCCGTAAGGTCGGGGTTTTTCGTTGAGATCAACGCCGGTTCATCGGCCAGGAACGGCCATTCCTGTCAGAACCGGCATCGTCTCCGGGAAGAAACAGGTGAATTCGATCCAGTTCAGGCCCTTGCTGCTGAACCCTCGGAATTTTCGGCAACAGGCTGTACCGTTTGGCGTCCGCATACTGACCCGGCCGCCGCTTTCGAGAACCCGGCCGATGTTGCCCTTCTCGTAAACAAGGAGGAACGAACCTCCGTAGCTGCCTGGGACCTCCCCAGCCTCGAAGTAGTAGACGACGAGGTCTTGGCGCGGTGTCATCTCAGACACCGGGCATTTGAGATCCAGAGGGAGAAGATCCGGCGGAACTTGGAGCAGATTCGCTACCGCGGCTGGCGCGAGGCTGGAAGACCCGTGGGACATTGAGAGCAATAGAAAGCGGTACATGGTGGCCTCTTTTTTGTGGGTTGCTGATCGAGTTGTTTCTGACGTTAAATCTATTCTTATCTAATAACACGCAGACTTTCCTGTCAAGACTATAAATCAGGCCGTTTTCTGCTAAAATCGCCCTACTATGAATACATATATAACGTTCGCGCTTATCAGTTCTGTTGTTGCCATCGCATACGGTGCCATCCTCGCCGCTTCTATAATCAAGAAGCCTGCCGGAAACGACCGTATGAAAGAGATCGCCGCCGCTATCCAAGCCGGCGCCAAAGCATACTTGAATCGCCAGTACAGGACCATCGCTGTGATCGCTGTCATCCTGTTCCTCGTCCTAGGCTTCGCCCTGAATTGGACGATCGCCATCGGTTTCCTAGTCGGCGCCCTGCTGTCGGCCCTAGCCGGTTTCATTGGCATGAATGTCTCGGTGCGTTCGAATGTTCGCACTGCTGAAGCGGCTCGCAACGGATTGGCCGCAGCGCTTTCGCTCGCCTTCCAGGGCGGCTCGGTCACTGGGCTCCTCGTCGTCGGTCTCGCTCTTCTCGGCGTCACTGGTTTTTACGCCATCACCCAGGATGTGACCTCTCTCATCGGTCTAGCATTCGGCGCTTCGCTCATCTCTGTCTTCGCCCGCTTGGGCGGCGGCATCTTTACCAAGGCCGCTGACGTCGGCACCGATCTCGTGGGAAAGGTAGAAGCCGGCATCCCCGAAGACGATCCTAGGAATCCTGGCGTCATCGCGGATAACGTCGGAGATAACGTCGGGGATTGCGCCGGAATGGCCGCTGACCTATTCGAGACCTACGCTGTCACGACCATCGCCGCCATGATGCTAGGCTCGACCCTATTCAAGGGCTTCGGCGGAGCGCTCGTCTATCCTCTCGCCCTCGGCAGCATCGCCATCTTCGCTTCGATCATCGGCACCTGGTTCGTCCGTCTCGGCAGGTCGCAGAATATAATGGGTGCCATGTATAAAGGCCTCGCAGTCGCAGGAGTTCTCGCGGCTATCGCCTTCTATCCGGCCACTCGCATGATCATGGGCGGCATGCCGTTATACGGGGCCGGGCATCTCTATCTCGCCACGCTCGTCGGCCTCGCAGTCACTGCCCTCCTCGTCATCATCACTGAATATTACACTTCGACCAAGTATCACCCTGTGAAGTCCATCGCCGCTGCTTCGGTATCCGGCCATGGCACCAACATCATCCAAGGCTTGGCCATGTCCATGAAATCCACGGCCTGGCCGCTCATCACTATAGTCGTCGGCATCCTGCTCGCTTATCAGCTAGGCGGCCTTTATGGCATCGCCGTAGCCGCTATGAGCATGCTCTCGATGGCTGGTATCATCGTCGCCATCGATGCCTATGGACCGATCACCGATAACGCCGGAGGCATCGCCGAAATGGCCGAACTGCCCAAGGAAGTCCGTGATGTCACCGATCCTCTCGATGCTGTCGGCAACACCACCAAAGCCGTGACGAAGGGCTACGCCATTGGTTCGGCCGGCCTCGCTGCACTCGTCCTCTTCGCCTCGTATACGGAAGCTACCGGCAACCTCGTTTTCAGCCTTAGCGACCCGCGCGTCATCGTCGGCCTATTCATCGGTGGCCTTCTCCCCTATTACTTCGCAGCACTTTCCATGGAAGCCGTCGGCAAAGCCGCTGGCAAAGTCGTCGAGGAAGTACGCAGACAATTCCGCGAGATCGCCGGCATCATGCAGGGCACTGCCAAGCCTGATTACGCCCGTTGTGTGGACATCGTCACTTCGGCCGCAATAAAGGAGATGATCGTCCCGGCCCTCATTCCTGTGCTCGCTCCTATAATAGTCGGCTTCGTCCTCGGCCCGGTCGCTCTCGGAGGTCTCCTCGTCGGTTCCATCGTCACCGGCCTCTTCGTCGCCATCTCCATGACTTCCGGCGGCGGAGCCTGGGATAACGCCAAGAAGTTCATCGAGCAGGGCAACCATGGAGGCAAGGGTTCCGATCCTCACAAGGCCGCCGTGACAGGCGACACCGTCGGTGATCCTTACAAGGACACTGCAGGTCCGGCCATCAACCCGATGATCAAGATCCTGAACATCGTGGCTCTGCTCATCGTCGGTTTCGTCATGGTCTGGCATCTCTTTTAAAGGATGCCGTGCTATAATTGGACGACTTAGCCGATTAACCATATTTAAAGCCATGAAAAAGACACTATACACATACATAGCGTCGTTCGCGATGGCCGGGGCTCTCGCGGCATCCCTGCCTCTCATCGCTAACGCCCAAAATCAACCGCAGACTCGCACGCAGAACATAGAGAACAACCGCGACTATCGCAACTCCATGATGACCAAGAAGGCCGGAGACAAGACGAAGACGATGTCGACCTCGACGGCTCCTGTGACTGAGGTGAGACATGGCGAGGACTTCATGTTGCCAGCATGGCTCAATGCCTCAACAAGCCCTTGGAAGAGCTACAGGGTCGCTTCTTCTACAATGAGGCAGCTATTGTCTACTGCTAATAAATTCGCGTCTTCGACAGGCCCGGAAGGTCACGAGAACTGGAAGGAGTCCCGGCTCGATATATTCACTTGGATGCAGAGCCATCTCATCTCCGAATCGCAGAACTCGCTCAACCGCCTGAAGGACTTACGAACCAAGATCGCCGCTAGGATCCAGACGGCCGAGCAGAATGGCTATGATATGACAGGCGCCAAGAGCCTGCTCGCTATCGCTGATTCAAAGGTGAGCTCAGCCGACACAGCCATAAAGGCTCTAGTCTCATATGTGCCGGCCATCGCCACATCGTCGTCATCTTCACGGATAGATCCGTCGTCTACAGTCAACCTCGACAAGCCCAGAATAGTCGGCAACACCGCCATCCAAGCAGTGGATGGCGCCAAAAAGGCCCTCAATGACGTCGTCGTAGCCATAGCTAAATCCCTCGGCCTCAAGCTCGCAGACGACAAGACGACAGAGGGCGGACAGACAGCATCTACCACACAACAATAAAAAATTAATATAACCAAGCAAAAGCCATGAATGAAAACAACGCCAGCTCGCAGAACGCCGAGAAGAAAGTGGGCCCGATAGTCGCGACCTTGATCATAGTCCTAGTGCTCATAATCGCCGCCTTGTATCTCTTCGCCTCGAAGATAAATCAGTCGGCGATCCCCACTGATGGCAGCGATGCCACGACGACTGCCGCTACGGGCGCTTCCCAGGACATCCAGTCATTACAGAATGACGTGAACGGCGCTACGAGCGGCTTAGACAAGCAGAACTTTTAGCAAATACCGTGAAGTCTTACACTGAAGCGACCATAAAGAAGCTCGATAAGTCGCAGATCGAGGTCACCGCTACGATCCCGGTCGAATTCTGGGAAAGCTTTCGCGCACAGGCGATCAAAAGCCTGAATGGGGCTGTGACCATAGACGGCTTCCGCAAAGGCAATATCCCCGAGAATGTGCTCGTGTCGAAGGTCGGCGAGATGGCGGTACTTGAAGAAATGGCCGAGCTCGCTCTCCCAAAGGCCTATATGGAGATCTTGATCGATAACAAGATAGACGCCATCGGCCGGCCGGAAGTGAGCGTGACCAAGCTGGCAAAAGGCAATCCCCTAGAATTCAAGGCTGTGACCGCCGTCGTGCCGGAAATAAAGCTCCCCGACTACAAGAAGATCTCAGCCGACGAAGCCGCCAAGGCAAAGAAGGCCGACATGAAGGTGACAGACAAGGAGATCGAAGATGCCATTCTACGCTTGCGCAAGATGCATGCCTCTCACGAAGGACATGACCACGAGAAAATGACGCCGGAAGAGCACGAGAAGGCCCTCATGGATAGCCTTCCAGAGCTCACGGACGATTTCGTCAAAAAGATCGGCGATTTCAAGGATGTGCCGGATTTCAAGAACAAGCTATCGGCTATGTTGGCTGAAGACAAAGCGAACGCCGCCCGCGAGAAGGCCCGCATCGCCATAGCCGACGCCATAGCCGCGAAGGCCAAGGCCGAACTACCGGAAATCATGATCGAGAGCGAGCTAGACAGGACCGAAGCCCAATTCAGCGCCGACATAGAAAGGATGGGAGTAAAGATAGACGATTACTTGAAGCACGCCAAGAAATCTCTCGAGGAGATTCGCAAAGAATGGCGTCCCCAGGCCGAGAAGAAAGCCAAGTTACAGCTCATCCTGAATGAGATCGCCAAGCTTGAGAATATCAAAGCCTCCCCTGCCGAGATCGAGACGGAGGTCAACCACATAGTCGAACACTACAAGGACGCTGACCGCGAGCGCGCGGCCGTCTACGCAGAGACAGTTCTCACTAACGAGAAGGTCTTTGAGTTCCTAGAGTCTGTGAAATCTCTGTAGCGATGAAATCGACTATAGTCTGAATACCACCTGCGAAAGGGCTGCTATCACGGCCGTTTCAGCCCTTAGGACTTGGGGACCTAGGCATACCACCGGCATATTGGCGGCGTGAAACATGTCCAGCTCGTCCGGAGACCAGCCGCCTTCCGGGCCTATAAAAACGGCCAACGGCGCACTGTCCGATAGCTTTTCAATATCAAATCGCCCGCCTTCAGTATGAAAAACGATTGGGTCCAAAGCCTTCTCGGCGGCAACAGAGATCAAGGCGTCTTTCAACGTTTGTATGGGATGTATGACCGGCACATCGCCGCGACCGGACTGCTCGCTCGCCTCGACGGCGATCTTCCGGAGCCGCCCTTCATTCAAAGACTTTTTTTCCGTCCGTTCGGCTATGACCGGGACGATATCTGTAACGCCTAGCTCGGTCGCCTTCTCGACTATGAGCTCGAAGTTATCTTTCTTCACTATCGCCATGAAAAGCCAGACCTTGCGTTGAGGCATGAAGCGCGCTCGAGCCGATCCGCGCACGTCCAAAACGACGCCATCATCACCCCCAAAAAAAGAGGCTATCGCGCATGTGTACTCCGATCCCGATCCGTCGAAGATGACGATGCTATCGCCGGCTTTCAAGCGAAAGACCCGACGGAGCTGATTCGCCAATTCCCCCGAACGGATCGTCAGTTCAGTGCTTGTCCCTACGGTCTCGGAGATATGGAAACGGTGCAGGCGCATATTCGGACGCGGCCTTGTCTGCCTTATTTCTTGTTCGCCACCACCTGGTCGACGATGCCGTATTTCTTGGCTTCTTCGGCATCCATGAAGAAGTCGCGATCAACGTCTTTTTCTACCCTAGAGAGCGGCTGACCGGTGTTCTTCGCCAAGATCTTATTGAGAGTGGCACGATTCTTCACGATGCGCTTGGCGCTTATCTCGATGTCGGATGCCTGCCCTTCCACGCCGCCGAGCGGTTGATGGATCATTATTTCCGCATTGGGAAGGACCATGCGCTTGCCTTTCGTACCGGAAGATAGGATGACCGCGGCCATAGAAGCCGCCAATCCGACGCAAACCGTGGAAACGTCGTTCTTTATGTGTTGCATCGTGTCTATGATGGCTAGGCCTGCCGTGACAGAACCTCCGGGAGAGTTGATGTAGAGGTTGATCTCTTTCTTGGCATCCTCGGTCTGCAAGAAAAGCAGTTGCGCGATGACCAGATTAGCCACGTGATCGTCGATTTGGCCGCCTAGGAAGATGATATTCTCCTTGAGAAGCCTTGAGTAGATGTCGTATGCGCGCTCGCCGAAATTGGACTTTTCTATGACTGTTGGTATTAACATGATTTTTCGTTGATTATTCACGGAATATATCGCGTAGTTGCACAAAAGTAAAGAGGGGTATATTATATTTTTGTTACTAAATATTAAGCACGGAAGCGCATTTGGAGATTCGTGACACCCAATTTATGAACTTTATCCCTCTCTCTATCACCGATCATATCTTGATTTCACCGTAGTTTCTGAAGAGCGGTCCGATCCGCATATGTCATTAAAACTAGTCGCCCTCTTCCTCTCCATAGCCGGAGTCGCTGGAGTCGCAATCGGATACTATCTCCGATATCTCATAACTTTGGGCAAAAAAGGCTCGATGGAGCTCGAAGTCAAGGAGATGCTCCTAGCCGCCAAGGAAGATGCCAAGAGGATAACCGCAGAAGCCGACAAAAAAGCCGCCGAAACAGCAGAAGCCAAGCGCCTGGAGATCAAGGAAAAAGAAGACAAGGCCCGCCAGACCGAAGAGCGCCTCATAAAGAAAGAGGACCTTCTCGACAAGCGCCAAGTAGACATAGACAAGGAGGTCGAGCTCATAAAACAGCGCGCCAACGAGATTCGAGCCATCCGCGAGAAGGCTGACAAGCTCGAACAGGATCGCCTTTTGGCCCTGGAAAAGGCTGCCGGCATGTCCGCCGAGGACGCCAAGGCCGAGATCGTCAAGAAGATCGAGAAACAGAGCGAGGATGATCTCCTCGTCCGTATGAAGAAGCTCGAGAATCAAGGCGAGGACATGCTCGAACAGAAAGCCAAGGACATCCTAGCCGTATCCATCCAGCGCCTAGCATCTTCTGTCGCATCAGACTTCATGTCATCTACCGTCGAGATACCTAGCGATGACGTCAAAGGCAAGATCATCGGCAAGGAAGGCCGTAACATCAAGGCCTTCGAGCGCGCAACCGGCGTAGAAGTCCTCGTGGACGACACCCCGGGAGCTATCACCATATCCTCATTCGACCCAGTGCGCCGCCACGTTGCCGGCATCGCCTTGCGCGAACTCATCAAAGATGGCCGCGTCCAGCCAGCCCGCATAGAGCAGATCGTCGAGAAGGCCCGCCAGGATGTGAACAAGACCATCAAGGAGAAGGGCGAACAAGCCGCCTACGAATGCGGCGTCCTCGGCCTAGATCCCAGGATATTGCTCATCCTCGGCCGTTTGCACTTCCGCACGAGCTACGGCCAGAACGTTCTCCAGCACTCGATCGAGATGACCCATATCGCCGGAATGATCGCCGAAGAGCTCGGCGCCAACGTCCAAGTAGCCAAGGCAGGCGCCCTCCTTCATGATATCGGCAAGGCGCTCGACCACGAAGTCGCCGGCACGCACGTCGAGATCGGCCGCCGCATCCTTCAGAAATTCGGCGCTCCAGAAGAGGTCATAAAGGCCATGCAGGCCCATCACGAAGAATATCCCTATGAGACCGTCGAATCGCGCATCGTCCAGACTGCTGACGCCATCTCCGGCGCACGCCCCGGCGCACGTCGCGACAACGTCGAGAATTACTTGAAGCGCCTGGGAGACCTCGAGGCCACCGCGAACTCCTTCCCCGGCATCGAGAAAGCCTACGCCCTACAAGCCGGCCGTGAGATCCGCGTATTCGTGAAGCCGGAAGAGATCGGCGACATGGAAGCCAAGGAATTGGCGCGCAACATAGCCCTGAAGATCGAAAAGGACCTGAAATATCCAGGCGAGATCAGAGTCATCGTCATCCGCGAGACCCGTTCTATAGAATTCGCCAGATAATACGGCGTCATTGGTTCCAAATTAGCCAACAAAATCGACAAAACGGCTAATCCACAGCCATATTGCGTAGCCATTGCCTAAAATACGGCTTACTATATAATAAACCCGTAGTTCGCAAGCTCGGACGCGTCGGCGCCGAGACCATTTTATAAGCATTAAAAAACACACAATGAACAAAGCTAGCATTGTTGATGCAGTTCATGGCGTTCTCGGTGGTACGAAGGTACAGGCCGAACAAGCGGTCGAAACAGTGATTAACACGATTATCGACTCTTTGAAGAAGGGCGAGGAGGTCTCCATCGCAGGTCTCGGCATCTTCTCGGTCAAGCAGCGCGCAGCCCGCGAGGCCCGAAACCCGAGGACAGGCGAGGCCATAAAGGTCCCGGCCATGAAGGTCCCGAAGTTCCGCGCCGCCAAGGCTCTCAAGGACGCAGTCAAATAACTCCGTCTCGCTCCGATTCCTATCGGAGATTCAAAAGCCGCCTTAGGGCGGTTTTTGTTTTGACAATATTCAAAGAGGATGTTAGGGTAATTTTTAATTGTACTGATGTACAAGTGCACAGGAAAATTCAAAAAACAATAGACTATGAAGACTGCTTCACCACGTTCACCTCGCGCCGCGGTTCTCCGTAGCGCTCCGTCAGCAACACCCTTGGCCACTCCGTTGCCCGAGCCACCCAAAGTGATCAGCCTCCGTGGCCAATTCATGGCCGACCTCGCGGCGATCTTCGCCGGCAAGGTCTCGGCACCGGCGGACTTGTACGAACCGGTTTCGCATGTCGACATGGACGGGATCATCCGTGTCGGCGTCGTCTCCAACATGATGACGCGCGAGCTGTTCTCGCTCGCTCAAAACCTGAAGGAGCAGACTGCCCATATCCCCTTTCCGCGCAACCCCGAGCAGGTCCACGGCAATGACAGGCAAAAAGAGGAGCTCAAAGAGCTCACGGAAATCGCCACCAAGCTCGCCTGGGTCGGCGTCTACAACGAGTTCCCCGGGGACGCCCGTCGTAGCAGTATGGCTCTATCAGCTGGCTGGATCGTGGTCCGTCAGCCCGACACAGAAGACGAATTGCGCCGCCAGGCTCGTGCCATGTGCTTGTCGCCGGAGGAGGCCGGACTCTTCGTCTCGGAACAACTGAAACGGCATCACGCCGAGGGACAGAAGGTCACCTTCGACGAAATGATGGGCAACGGCAAGCACAGTAACAGTAGCGGCAATTCGTCCGAAACGGTGACTCTCGGGGAATTACTCCAGAACTATCTACACTAACGGTTTCGGCGTCACAATACAGCTTCACGCGGCAAGGTCATCCTGACCTTGCCGCTTTTTTATTTTGGTTGACTTACGTTGGCCTAAATCCCCACCAACTCTCCCTGCCTGATTTGGAATAGTGAGTATTCGGCATTGCTACGGTCGTTTTTAGTGTCGAAGCTGATCTGGCCGCTCAAGCCAGAATACTGTGCAGTCTTGAGGTAAGCCGAAACGCTGGAGGCAGAATCTCCTTTGGCCGCAATAGCTTTCGCGAGAAGCTGAATAGCATCGTATTCGGCCGCACAGATGTTCACCTGCGGGCAGTCCGTGCCATACCTCACCTTGTACTTTGCGAGAAAAGCCTGCAGTTTATCGGTCATCGCAAATGTATAGTCGCCTCCGATCGCGCCATTCAAGAGCTTAGGATGATTCTTGATCAGAACCGTGGATTTCAAGATATTGTCATTCACGAACAATTGGTTCGGCTGAAACTTTAACTGCTCCATCTGTGTCAGCGCCATTTCCCCGCTCGGAACTGTCTGAACGCTGACAAAGACAAGGTCGGGCTTGAGCGACGCGAGCTTCGTGAGTTGAGTCCTCACGTCGGTAGCACCAGAAGCGAACGACTCCATGGCCACCTTCACGCCCTTGCTCGAGAGAGACTGTTGCATCGCTACGGCCAAACCCTTGGCATAATCCGTATCCTCATATATGACTGCGACATTCTTGTAGCCAGCTCTTAAAGCCTCCTTGGCCAGAAGGCTAGACTCCTTGGCATCAGAAGCCCAGTTCCTGAAGAAATCAGACGAAACACCAGTCAGTTTATTACCACTAGTCACTGTACCGAGAAGCACAGCTTGTTTGGTTTCCAGACTAGGCACTATGCTTAGAACCGTACCAGTGCATGCCGCAGAAGTGAAAACGTGGATATTATCGATGCTAGAAAGCTTTTCGAAGACAGAAACCGCTTCCTTCGGATCGCACTGGTGATCCGCAACGATTAGTTCGAGCTTAGTCCCGTTCACCCCGCCGGCAGCATTCACATCATCTACGGCGATTTGTGCAGCATTTCTGGCCGGTTCGCCATACGATGCTAATCCACCCGTCATGGGATAAAGTGCCCCGATCTTAACTGTTTGGGAAACAGCATTCCCTTTGGAATAGACGACCGAACCTACGATAATGACTGCTAAAGCCAGAACGAGCCAAAGTATTTTTTTGTTTTTCATAACACCGAGAGTATACACGACTTGGTCTTATTTGTCAACTATATTTAACAATCATGTCACTATATTGACACTAGATTAAAGGCTAGTATACTGATTTATATATATTGTTGTAAATAATTAACAACATGAAAGATATCAGTATAGCAAACACTCTAAAAGAGCTCGGGTTCTCCAAGCCGGAAACAGACGTATATCTGACCTTGTTGGGGTTAGGGGGAACAGACGCAACTAATATTTCAAAGGAGACCGGCATAAAGCGTACGACCGTCTACCCTATTCTCGAGAGGCTCATGTCGAACGGCGCCGTGACATGCCTCGACCAAGGGAAAAAACGCCTGTACACGCCGATCCAACCGAACCATTTGCCATCGCTATTTGAGAAGAAGCTTAGATCATTGACAGAGATAATCCCTTTGTTGGAAAGCTTGCAAGGAAAACATGTGAAAGAGTATGGCATCCGGCTCGTACAGACGAAAAAAGAATTTGAGGCATTTTACAGCAGGATCTTGGATGAATATCGCGGACGAGAATACTATATAATCGGAAGCTCTCCTGAATTCCTGAATGTAGACAGAGAATTCTTGCTGGATTTCAGGAAAAAGCGCGCGGCTGGCAAAACGCGAGTGAAGCTTCTGCTCTCCCATGATTCCAGGCAAGAAGTCGGCCAAAATGATCCGTCTTTGCTGCGCGAGTTCAAGTATCTGCCAGAAAAGTATTTCTTCAAGAGCACGATAGACATATATGACGACAAGATCGTGATCGTCGGACCGTCCGTGAAAGCCCTAGCCGTCGTCATCGCCGTTCCGCCCATGGTCGACGTCTTCAAATCAGTGTTCGAGATCCTCTGGGAGGCATTGCCGGTAAATCGAACCTAGTTGTGCGGGATGGGAGAATCGGACTCCCGACCACAGTTTGGAAAACTGTTATTTTACCATTAAACTAATCCCGCTTTTGTCGAACAAGCCAATACTAGCAAGGTTTTTACGGCCCCACAACTATTTCACGCGCTACCGCGCTATTTCGAAGGATGATGCTCCTCCTGCTCCTCAACGACGATGTCTTTGATCTCGTCCATCTCCTTTTTCATATCCTTTATGGTCGTCCTCAATTCCTTGATCTTCTCTTCCTCATCTTTAACTTCCCTCTCTGTCTTGTCCGTGACCTTCTTCTCGCGCTTGATGCCGCTCATCATGATCGTGTCGCCGATGAAATACGAGACGAAAAGGCCTGTCGCGAGCAGGATGGCCGAGACGATAACCAGGTTCGTCGGCTCATAGAAGAGCCAACCCAGCCAGCCGCCTTTTGACTGGAGGATGTCAGCGGTATGCCAGACCCCACGCCAGAAGAGCACTATCGCCACGCCACCGATGATCGTGTAGAGGATCGGATAATGGCTCAAATGGCCACGAATCACATCTTCCAGCTTGTCGAAGAAATCCAAGATACTCTTTACGATATTTTTTGGCTCTTGATTCATGATTTCGCCTTTACTTTAACTTGTCGGAGCGCCGGGATTCGAACCCGGAGTCACCTGTACCCAAAACAGGTATGTTAGCCGTTACACCACGCTCCGGTCACGGCTCATGTTATCACAGAATGACGTCTTTTATCCATTTTACGCGCGCACGATGGACTTCCAGGTCCATGAACACAGAAAGAACATGGAAGCGAAACTCGAATTCCGCTCCCCTGCCCGTCTCTGCCAGAAAGGTCGAGATCATCCGACGGATCTGTCTCATCTTGAATCCGTTGACGTTCTCTTCTGGTGTATGAGCGGGATCAAAGTCATCGGCTGGTATATAAGTGACGCTTTTCACTTCGAAAAAGTGTAAGACACCGTCCTTGAAACCTATTATGTCCAGTTCGCCCCATTTTTTCCTGTAATTCCTTTGTAAGATCTTGAATTTTTGCCTGACCAGGAAACGACAAGCAATATTTTCTCCGAGCATGCCTTTATGTCTGTTGTCCATAGTTGTACTTGATAAATAGCTTAGTAAAGCCACTTCTTGTTAAGGACCATAATTCAGGGTCAAAATAACGACAATTAGCCATATTTTTTGTCTTTTATCAGACTAACTCACAGGTTTATCCACAGTTTCACGTGTAACCTATAAGCTGTTTTCTAACAAATTAGCCGTAATTCTCTGGGACTAAAAAGACTGGCGATTCGACCTTTCGCCTGACTTTTTGTCTAATTAATGCCCCACATCTGTGATCCGATCCGTTGTGCGGGTAGGGAGAATCGAACTCCCACCTCGTCCTTGGCAAGGACGCGTCCTACCACTAAACGATACCCGCATTCCCTATTTCAAAACTCACGGTCAGGAGAGTATAGCGTAGTTCTTTTATTTTTTCCATTTCCGGTGCCCTCGGAGGGATTCGAACCCCCAACGCTTGTTCCGAAGACAAGAATGATATCCATTTCACCACGAGGGCGAAACTGCAACATCGTGCAGAGTCGCAGGTGAATAGTACCGCACATAGGAAAAAAGCGGAAATTATAGTACACTATTTCAATGAAAACGGCTCAAAATAGCCCTATACCCGTTGAAGTGGTCAACGTATCACAAACCCTAGAAAAGGCCGGTTTTCAGGCTTATTTGGTTGGTGGATGTGTCCGCGATCTGCTTTTGGGCAGAGAGCCGAAAGACTGGGATTTCACGACAAATGCCACTCCCGATGAGATCATGGGGCTATTTCCCAAGACCGTTTATGAGAACGCCTTCGGAACGGTAGCGGTCATAAACGAGGAAACAGAAAATGAGACATTGAGAGCGATAGAAGTCACGCCTTATCGTATCGAATCCGCATATTCAGATCGTCGCCATCCAGACGAAGTAAAATTCAGCAAAAACATCGAGGATGACCTTAAGAGACGCGATTTTACGATCAATGCCATAGCCACAGCTCTGTCTGGCTCTGCCATAAAAGACGTCGTTGACCTATATGGGGGGTTAGCTGATCTAAAAGCAAAGATTCTGAGAACAGTCGGCGAACCGGCCGACCGTTTCAAAGAAGACGCCTTGCGGCTAATGCGGGCCATTAGGCTTGCAGTGGCACTAGATTTCACAATAGAAAAAGAGACTTTTGCGGCTATACAGAGCCATAATTCCCTTATCAAAGACGTGTCTCTGGAACGCGTTCGTGATGAATTCGTGAAAATCCTCATGTCGGACAATCCAAAAAAAGGCCTGGAAATGCTCAGCGAGACCGGGATCTTGAAACATATAATTCCCGAGCTTGAACGTGGTAAAGGCATAACGCAGACGCAAGCCCATGCTTTTGACGTCTGGGAGCACCTTTTGCGTAGCCTGCAACATGCAGCAGACAAGGAATGGGGCCTAGAAATAAGGCTGGCAGCCCTATTTCATGACATTTCAAAGCCGGAAACCCGAGATGTTTCACGTGACACAAAGCAAGTGACTTTCTACGGTCACGAGGTAAAAGGTTCACGTGAAACACGCAAAATACTAGAAAAACTCAAGTTTTCACGTGTAATCATCGAGAAAGTGGTCAAATTGGTACGTTGGCACATGTTTTTCTCCGATACGGAAGAAATAACCCTTTCTGCCGTCAGAAGGATGATCGTCAATGTCGGCCGTGAAAACATCTGGGATCTCATGGATTTGCGCGTCTGTGACCGTATAGGGACTGGCAGGCCTAAAGAGAACCCCTATAGACTGCGCAAATACAAGGCAATGGTTGAAGAGGCCCTTCATGACCCAATCTCAGTATCCATGCTCAAAATCGATGGGAATCGCCTATCCGAGGTTACAAAAACCCCTCCCGGACCGCGAATCGGGAATATGCTACACGCGCTTTTTGATGAGGTCTTGGACGATCCAAAACTCAACACGCCAGAATATCTAGAGAGAAAATCCCTAGAGTTAGCCAAACTGACTGATGTCGAACTTACAGAACTTGGCAGGAAGGGTAGGGAGAAGAAAGAGGGAGAAGAGGTAAAAAACCTAGAAGACATAAGGCGAAAATACTTTGTCCAATAGACTGACTTTTATGTACGCCGGTTATCCACATCATGTCCTTTACATTGTCCTTTATAAAAAGGATAATGCTAGCAGACCTTCCGTTCCCGAGGTCTGATCAAATCGCTCATGCGATTCTAATCAGTAGAGCGGATATAAGCACTTTCAAATCAATGAGGAAAGCTTGGGTAGGCTCCCTCATCTCGAAGCAAAAAGATCCCTTTTTGCCCGTCCGGTTGTTGCTAGGTAACAACAGTCGATACATCTTGTCTCACTTATACTTTCGCCTCCCTACGGGAGAGCAGACATTTTGCGACAGTGATGCATATCGGCCCCTAAAAGCATTTTGCTTTCAGGAACAACTTGGATAGCGGCGCACGGATTTATATTGCTTCAAAAGCCGCGTCCGCATATTCCTATTTTTCTCTGGAAGGTGCGATCAAACGCGGCTTTCTCTTTTTCGGACTTTGGGTCAAAACCGACCAAAAAACCGGCTAAATAAAGTTAATTATTTTCTATAATAAGGCCATGACAGGCCATATAAATTACCTCATCACTAACTCGATAGGGCAATGGTCAGAGCCCAAAATTTCATCAAGAATCCTGACTTTGTCAATCCTTCCGAGCAAGGCGGGGGTGGCAAAAAAGTAGTCTATGCGCCATCCGACATTGCGCTCCCGAGCGAAGGTCTTCATGTCCCAGTAAGTGTAGGCACCCTTGACAGTCGGATGAAAATGTCGGAAAACATCTACATAACCGTGGCCCACGACTTTATCGAGCCAGGCTCGTTCGACAGGCAGGAAACCGGTGTTCTCTTCGTTCTCTTTAGCTCTGGCCAGATCGATATCCGTATGGGCGGTATTTACATCCCCGCAGAATATGACTTCCAAGCCTTTCTTCTTCAACCTATCTATATAAGACAAAAACTCATCATAAAACCCTAGCTTGTATCTCAATCGGTCAGGACCGCCGC
>Ga0265316_10002178_pt1 | contig 20584 bp, 19 predicted proteins | sample 4522metaG_FD_202092 | JGI IMG/M metagenome (GOLD analysis project Ga0265316, IMG submission 202092) | Rhizosphere microbial communities from Carex aquatilis grown in University of Washington, Seatle, WA, United States - 4-5-22 metaG | ecosystem: Host-associated > Plants > Roots > Rhizosphere >... | reverse complement strand
GACCGAGCCACTTATCTTTTAATAAAACATAATGCTTGGACTGACTCAGCATGATAGAGAGCATAAACTTGCCTTGAGCCGTCGGCTCAAAGCGAAAGGTGGGGAATTTCAAATTGTTTATAAATTAATTTGCTACAAAGAATGTCTTTGATTCATTTATAGGGGTGGTGGGCGGGGGTTGGCGGGAGCGTAAAACGCGTAGGCCATTAAATTTGTCGTCGTCGTTTTCCTTGATAATTGCGAATAGGTGGAGTTTAGTGGAGGTATCGCCTTTGCGTGGTGCAACGCGGCATAAAACAGCCTCTCCATGGTTCAGACATCTCTCCTAAGGAGGAGCCTTAGGTCTTGTTCGCTTGTTCGTTCGTGCCTGTTCGCAGGAATTTTCGGCACGAATCAGATTCCTCTTGGATGGGGTGCAAACTGGTGCGATTTCGGCGTACTTCGTAGTAGCCGAAATAAGGTCGCAGGTTTGACACTCGCAGCAGCGATTGCTATGCCGAGTCAACGAGGCTACCCGAAGGGTGAGGCCTTGCGGCCGAATAAATCCAGTCCCGTTTTTTATTTGAATTAAAAAAACGTAATTGTACAATCAATCCCATAAGGGATTATCTTGGAAGAAGGTTCGAGCCTCTTTCAAGATACCCGATTTTTGTTTCTTCTTTGAGGCAATCTGAGAGGGGTTGCCCCGAAACCGGAAGTGTTAATATCGTTATTGCCTCCGCGGTATAATTAAAGTAATTTAACCATCGGTTTGAAAGCGGCGGCGGGGATATTGCCGGTGCTTGGTCTAAAAGGAGAAGAGAATATGGCAGCCACAAAAGAGCAGGTCTTCGAGCAGGTGCGGGATGTGTTGGTTGATGCTCTGGGAGTTGATGAAGAAGAGGTAAAGGGTTCGGCGACACTGATGGGAGACCTCGGGGCGGAAAGTATCGATTTTTTAGACATCGTCTTTCGGCTGGAAAAGGCATTCGGCATAAAAGTCCCCCGTGAAGAGCTTTTCCCCGTCGAAACGCTTATGAACAATCCCGAGCTGGTCAGCCATGGCAAATTAACCGCCAAAGGTCTTTCTGAATTGAAAAGCAAGATGCCTCACACTGATTTATCGGCGTTCCAAAACAACCCGGACATCAATAAGCTCGGCGATTTATTCACTGTCAATTCAATAGTCAACTACATTACAAACAAACTTAACGTCCATTGAATGGTCGCTTATTGGCTGGCTGCTGTTTCTTCAATTGGCGTTTGCGGATGTTCCGTAATTTTATTCGGCTCAATTCTGGCCTGAAGTTCGCGGATTACCGTTCTGAGAGTTTCAAGTTGTTTTTCCAGCTCATTGTTCTTTTTTAACTGATCCGCCAGCAGCTTCCGGAGTTTGTCGTTTTCCTGCTGAAGGTCATCCTCATTGGTTGCCGCTGAATTGCTGTCTTTAATAACCTGGTCTAACTGTATCTGCATATTGTCTCTTGCCTGGTTTGCGGTAATAAGTTTTTCGTTAAGGTAGCTGATTTCGCTTTTCAATTGCACCGTTTCCGCTTTGAACTTGATAGCTTCGGCTTTTGCACGGGCAACTTCTTCGACAAGGGCTTTTTGCTTCTTCTCATCTTTGCAGCCGGAAAGCGAGATTGTGAGAACCAGTATTATGAGCAACTTGGCGACTAATCTGTTTTTTTCCATTTTTCACCTCGTATCAGCAGGCAAAACGAAGTTTCCCTTTTATTGTTAATATCGGCAAATTAAGATGGAGTGCCACAGCCGCAATGATTATTGCGGCCAGTCGGTGCCTTCGATACCGTTGATTGTAAGATTTGGATTAGGATTTCCATCGTTGGCTTTGCGGATTTTATCGCCTTGCAGCAGTTGCACCTGTCCATCGACGAACAAAAAATTCCGGCAGCCCATCTCGTTCCACCACCCCTTGTCCTCTCCCTGATTGAGTCGCTGATGGTTGCTGTTCCAGTCGCCGACGATGATTTTCCCCGCCGGCTTGACAACCCTGTCGGACTCCTGCGAAATTGAAGGCCTCGGATTCTGATAGTTGTCGGTGGGGCTATTCATAACGTTAATCTGCTGTGGGCTGTGATAAAAAGCCATTGAGTATGCGTAACTTGTGGCCTCGTATGTATTGGCCGGTATATGGTCGCCGGGACATTTGAGGACAGACGGATTATTGATATCGATTTTTTCACCGAAGTATGGCGTGATGAAACTCCGCCATCCACGCCCCATCCAAAGCCAGATATTGGGGTCTGTGGGCTGATTTTGGGGCAGGGGGTCCTGGGCGCAGGGGTATGTGTCCTTGTTTTCGCTTAGGTAAAGGTGCATTGCCATATCGATTTGATGCAGGTTTGAGCCGCAACTTACCCGCCTTGCCATTGCCTTGGCTTTTCCCAGCCCGGGCAGGAGTATAGCCGTTAACGCGGCGATTATAGCAATGACGACAAGCAGTTCGACAATGGTGAATCCGACTTGGATTCTTGCAGGGCGGGGTTCGCCCCGCCAATCGAGGGGCGACCTTCGCATATTACTCAACCGTAACGCTCTTTGCCAGGTTGCGGGGCTTATCGACATCGTGGCCGCGCAGGACGGCTGCGTGATACGCCAGTAATTGGAGCGGTATGACAGTGAGTATCGGCTGCAGCAATTCCGGCGCATCCGGCACGGTTATCAGGTAATCGGCATACTGTTTTATGTGGTCGTTGCCTTCGGTGGCGACAATAATAGTTTTGCCCTTTCTTGCCCGGACCTCACAGATGTTACCTATGATTTTCTCGTATTGGGGGCCGTTGGTGGCGATGAATACCGCAGGCATGCCATCGACAATCAATGCGATGGGGCCGTGTTTCATTTCCGCAGCGGGCAATCCTTCGGCGTGAATATAGCTTATTTCCTTGAGCTTCAATGCGCCTTCCAGCGCGACGGGATAATTGACGCCTCGGCCCAGGAAAAGCCAGTTGTTCTGGTTGATGTTCGCCTGGGCAATTTTCCGGATGTCTTCCGATTGTTCAAGGATGTGTGAGATTTTATTCGGTATTTTAGTCAGCTCTTTAATGTATCTTGTCGCTTCATCGCTGCTTATATGTCTTCTTCTGCCAAGCTCAATAGCAAGCATTGTCAGCACTGTTACCTGCGCAGTAAATGCCTTTGTGCTTGCCACGCCGATTTCCGGTCCGACGTGCAGATATACTCCTGCGTCGGTGGCGCGGGCTATCGATGAGCCGACGACGTTGACTATGCCCAGCACCGTTGCGCCACGTTCTTTTGCCTGTTCTACGGCGGCAAGCGTATCCGCTGTCTCGCCCGACTGGCTTATCGCGATAACGGTTGTGCCGTCTTCCACGATTGGATTGCGATAGCGAAACTCACTGGCGTATTCGGTCTCAGTGGTGATTCTCGCCAGTTGCTCAAATAGGAATTCGCCGACCAGCCCTGCGTGAAACGCCGTCCCGCAGGCGGTGATAATAATCCGCTTTATGTGCGTCATAGCCCGCAGTTGTTCGCGGATGCCGCCCAGATGTATTTTGTCGTTTTGCGGGTCGATTCTGCCTCCCATACAGGTGGCAAGGGCCGTGGGCTGCTCGAAGATTTCCTTGAGCATGTGATGTTTGAATTTGCCAAGCTCGATTTGCTCAAGCGAGAATTCGATGTTCTCAAGCGATTTGGTTACAGCGATGTTATCAATGGTCTTGGTGTGGAATCCGTCCGCTGTAACGATTACCATTTCGTTGTCTGAAAGGTAAAGTGCCCTTGCTGTGTGCTCAATAATCGCCGCCGCGTCCGATGCGAGGATGTATTCACCTTCACTTACCCCCAGAATCAGCGGACTTCCCTTTTTTGCTCCGATGAACATATCCGGGCAGTCCGCGCACAGTATTCCAAGCCCGTAAGTGCCGTGTACCTGCTGCAATGCCCGCTGTACCGCCCATTCGAATCTGTTCTGGCCTTCGGGTTTCTTCAGGGTAAGAGACGGCATAAAACTGCTGACGGTATCCTGTATTGCGTCAAGAAGTTTCGGCAGAGGCGATTGTTTGTCGCCCGTGTCGCACTTTTCGTAAAAATAGCCGATAAGGTTCGCTACCACTTCAGTATCAGTGTCGCTGACAAAGGTAACACCCTCGCTTTGGAGCCAGGTCTTAAGTGTCGTGTAATTTTCAATGATTCCGTTGTGAACTACAGCTATTTTGCCGGTGTAATCTTTGTGTGGATGGGCGTTTATCTGGTTTGGAGCACCGTGGGTTGCCCAGCGGGTATGCCCGAGCCCGAGGGTTTCTCCCTCGTTGGGCTTATCGAGAATCGCTTCAAGAGCGGCTATCCTGCCGCTTGTCTTTTGTATCTTAATGACGCCGTTGCTCAACAGGGCTACACCTGCCGAATCGTAACCACGGTATTCGAGGCGTTTCAGACCTTCGATAATGATTGGCTGAGCTGTCCTTTGACCCAAATATGCCACTATGCCGCACATTTCTTTTCCCTCGATTGTAATTCAACTGTCTTTCCGGACAACGGGTTACCTTCCGAACTGAAACCGCAGGCGAAGCACGTTACAGCAGTATCAGTTTTACTGATACTACATTGTAAGGCGATTGTATTCGACTGGCAATTTAAATTTGCTAAACTATAATACTCGATTTACCGGTTGATGTTCGATTGAATATGGAGTCTGATTTGAGATATGCTTGTTGTTATCGATTATAACGTTGGAAATGTAAAAAGTGTCTGCAATGCCTTTGACCACCTGGGTTGCCCGGTCGAGCTGAGTTGTGACCGCGGGAAGATTGAGTCCGCCTCGGCGCTGGTACTGCCGGGTGTTGCTGCCTTCGGTTTTGCGGTAAACGCCCTCGGCCCGCTCGGTTTGATAATCAAAGACCTTGCCCTGGCGGGTAAACCCCTGCTTGGTATTTGCGTGGGCTTCCAGATGCTTTTCGACAAAAGCTCCGAATTCGGCACACACAATGGCCTGGGCCTCGTATCGGGTGAGGTTGCTCCCATACCGCCTGGCCGGGTAATACCGCACATGGGCTGGAACAAGGTTATATTGCCAAATGATATGGCGTTATTTGAGGGTCTGGGAAGCGAAAAGCACTTCTATTTCGCGCATTCCTTCTGCGCCAATGTTACCGACAAAATCGCCAAAGTTGCCTATACCGACTATGGTTTCAAGCTGCCCGCGTCCATCCAGAAGGGCAATATCTATGGCACGCAGTTTCACCCCGAAAAAAGCAGCCGGCAGGGCCTACAGGTGCTTAACAACTTCGCCAATCTTGCCGAAGGGAGAGATGACTAATGTTCGTGTTAGTTTTACCGCCGAGCGCGCGTGGCTTGGCCATTCCTGTTCGAGAGAGGCCGCTGAGACAAAAAAATAAAAATAATCTCTGCGTTCTCTGCGGTCTCAGCGGTGAAAAAGGATGTGAGAGATGCTGACCAGAAGAATAATCCCTTGTCTTGATGTTAAAGATGGCCGGGTGGTAAAGGGCGTGCATTTTCTGAATCTTCGAGACGCCGGCGACCCGGTTGAGCTTGGCTCACGGTATAGCGACGACGGGGCTGACGAACTTGTCTTTCTCGATATCACTGCGACGATTCGCTCGCGCAAGACGATTGTTGAGCTTGTTCGCAAAGTTGCCGAAAACGTCTTTATCCCATTTACGGTAGGGGGGGGCATAAGCACCGTCGAGCAGATGGATGAACTGCTGCGAAGCGGCGCGGAAAAATGCTCCGTTAATACCGCCGCCGTAAAAAATCCCGATATTCTCACCCAGGCCGCCCAGCGATTCGGCAACCAGTGCGTTGTCCTTGCCATTGACGCCCGCAGGTCGAAAACCAAAGCGGGACACTGGCAGGTTACTGTCAAAGCGGGCACCGAGGCGACCGATATCGACGCGGTCGAATGGGCAGTCGAGGGTGCAAAACGCGGCGCGGGTGAGATTCTGCTTACAAGTATGGATGCCGACGGCACACAGAAGGGCTACGATATTGAATTGACCCGTGCGGTTGCCGATGCGGTCAATATTCCCGTAATTGCCTCCGGCGGCGCGGGCACTCTCGAACACCTTTACGACGCAGTAGTTAAGGGCCACGCCGAAGCCGTCCTTATGGCCTCTATCACCCACTTCGAAAGCTACACAATTACCCAGATGAAAGAATACCTCCGCGACCGCGGAATAGCCGTTAATCTCTGACAGCTCAAATCACTATCGAGAGAAAATGGCCTTAAGGTTATTTGCCTTTGAAGTGGCTGATGTTATAATCACACGGTTGTTTAAGATATGGTGAAATAATTTATTTCTGATAAAGGGATACCGTGAGATTTCAGATTTTTAACAACGGCAAACAAATAACGGAATTCGCCCTTCACGGAGCGTATATGTTCGGCTCCGACGGTATGGCGATTCGCAAGGCGCAGGTCAGCTTTGTGGACGGCATTCTGGAGTGCTACAAGCCAAGCGAGGAAACCGCCGGGGTGGCGTTGCTGTGGCCCGTTGAGGGTTTCGGCAAGGTGCTGCTTTCGACGACCTGTCTGCCCGAAAGGCCTGAGCCGTATAATCTTAATCTGGAGCTGACCCGCGGCCGGCTGATGCAAATCATCAACAAACGCGAGGACTGGTCGATTTTCGAGGACGCCGAAGATACCGCCGCGTTGTATGGCGATATCCAGGATTTATTCATCAAGGCCATCCAGGAAATTGCTGACGGCCCAACCACCTCGCAGCTTGCCGACCAGGCGCTGCAAAAGGCGATGACGTTTTCAGAATTGCTGGCCGCCAAACACGCCAAGCTGCTTTTCACGACACGAGGTAAAAATCACGGATTTGGCCGTGGCTGTCTCGGCTGCTGGGTTGACCCCAAGCAGGTTACTAACCCGGCTTACCTCGAGCAATTGGCCGGCATATTCGGCCTGGCGATGGTGCCTTTCAACTGGGGGCATATTGAGCTGGAAAGAGGCAAATACGACTTTTCAAAACTCGACGCCTGCATAACTATGCTCAGCAAAAGAAAGCTCGCCATTGGCGCGGGGCCTTTGCTTTGCTTTACCAAAGAATATCTGCCTAAGTGGCTGCTCGAAAGCAACCCCGATTTTGAGAAGATTCGCGAGTACGCATACGAGTTTGTTTCAGCCGCCGCCGCCAGGTATGGCGGTATGGTCAGGACATGGTGCGTTGTCAGCGGGCTTAACGCCTTTAATCATTTCGGATTTGGTTTCGAGCAGGTGCTGGAGATAACCCGCGCAGCCAACAGGGCGGTCAAGACCGCTTCTGAACGCGCGCTGAGGATAATAGAGGTCAGCAATCCATGGGGCGAATATTACGGGCAGGCCTCCGACACAATTCCGCCGCTGGTATATATGGATATGGTCATCCAGAGCGGCATAAATTTCGACGCCTTTGGGCTTACTATGCGTTTCGGCGCCGACGAACCCGGCATGCACGTCCGCGATATGATGCAGATTTCGGCGATTCTGGACTCCTTCGCTCCTATATCGAGGCCGATATATATCACTAATGTCGAGGTCCCGGGCCGTGATGGCGATGCCGACATCGCGGGTTTCTGGCATGGCTCCTGGGACAAGGTTAAACAGGCGGAATGGCTCGACCAGTTTTACAGGATAGCGCTAAGCAAGGCGTGCATTGACGGGGTTATGTATTCTAATTTCACCGACGTCGCGGACAGCGTCGTTCCCGAAAGCGGGCTTATGACGGCGGGACTCGAACCCAAGGAATCATACCTGGCGTTGAAGAGGTTCCGCGACCGCATCTTTGGCCGGTAAAAGGCGAATCTGTTTTACCGCCGAGTGCGCAAAGACCGCGGAGAAAAAACAAAAATAAACTCTGCGTGCTCAGCGGTCTCTGCGGTAAAAAAGGTTTTGCGATGAACAGGATTCAGTTGCTTGCGTTTGTTATTGCCTCTTGCATGGCTGTTGTTTTTGGCCTGTGCTTTACCATTGGCAGCGTCAATGCGAAAAGCGGGGCGGTGCCTGTCGAATTGGAAAGCAGGGTAAATCCGAATGATGCTCCTGCGGCGGGCTTGATGATGCTGCCGGGCGTCGGGGTCGCAAGGGCACAGGCGATAATAAGTTATCGTGAGCAGTTTCGACAAAGCGGCCGGGGCGATTTGGCGTTTCAGAATTGCAATGACCTCGACAATGTCAAAGGCATCGGGCCTGCCACGGTAAGCAATATGTGCGAACACTTGAAGTTTAAATGACGGCACAATACAAGATGGAGTTGAAATAATACTATGGACGAATGGACAATAGATAAACCGCTGGGGCAGTGTTGTGCTACCGGTAAGGTGATTGCGCCGGGCGAAGAATACTACGCGACCTTAGTGCAGACAGAACAGGGTTTTGCAAGGCGTGATTTTTGTGCCGAGGCATGGACCCAGCAAAAGCCGGAGGTCTTTTGTTACTGGAAGACCAAACTGCCGACGCCCGAGCAGAAAAAGCAGTTGTTTGTCGATGATGATATGCTGATGGCGTTCTTTGAACGGCTGGCGACGGAAACCGAGCAGGAAAAGGTTAATTTTCGTTTTGTCCTCACACTTGTCATGATGCGAAGACGCCGTTTGAAATATGATTCTTCAAGAACGCAGGACGGCAAGGAAATCTGGCGATTGAGAATCACCGGCACTCAGGATTTTGCCGAAGTGGTCAATCCCAATCTGGGTGAAGAGCAGGTTGCCCAGTTGACTTCCCAGATGGGGCAGATTTTGCAGGGAGAGTTGTAATTGTTAAATCGGTTTGCATTTTTAATGTTGATGTTGTTTTTCGCCGGCTGTGCCGTTCAGCCGATGCGTCGTTGCCCGGGCAAAACAACCGCTGACGAAGCGATTGCGGCATTGAAATCACATCGTGAAAAAGCAGCTCCCGTTCGCGCTACGGGCCAGTGTCTTTTGCAGTATCACGCCGAAGGTAAACTTCGCAAAGAAAATTTCCCCGTCAAACTATGGGTGAATCCTCCCAATGAAATTTACCTGCAGGGCGATGTTGTTTTCGACGCGACCGGCTTGGTGTTCGGCTCAAACGCCGACGAATTCTGGTTTTGGCTCAAACCAAAAGAAATCAGTTCGTACTGGTCTGGCGCCTGGTCGCAGGCCGGAATCTGGAATGGTCTCGCTGCCAGTCCGATGATAGCCCTTGAGGCCTTTGGTTCTGTTGATATACGTAATGGCGACTGGATATTAAGCCGTAGTGGCAATCTCGACCTGCTCACTTTACATAATAACCGCGGCGTCATACTTCAAAAAATGTATATTGAGCCGTGCGATTACGTGGTAAGAAAGATGGAGCGTTTCGACGAATCGGGCGATATTTACCTTAGAGCGGAATTTTCCGGCTATGAGAAAACAGCCGAAGGATTTTTAACTCCTTTGCGGATAAAAATAGTTGCCGTTTCCAAAAAAGGCGACGAGGATTCCGCCGATATTTCGCTTTCATCCGTCAAACCGACGGAGTTGAGCAGTCAGCAGAGGCAGCGGTTGTTTGTGAAACCTTTGCCTCGTGGTTTTGACCATATTTACCGGGTAATCGACGGCAAGACAATCGAACAGAAACAGCAATAATAGCGTATATAAACGCAATACAATTTTGAAAGGGAAAATTTTTGTGGGTAAACTGAATTTGAAAGACAGGTTACGCAAGGGATTGTTTCTGCTCGACGGCGCAATGGGGACACAATTGATGGGTTTGGGCATTGAGCCGGGTAAGTGCAGTGAATTGCTTAATTTCGAATCGCCGGGCCTGGTCCTGCGGATTCATAATAACTATTTGAACGCGGGCAGCGACGCAATCATCACTAATACCTTTGGCGGCAATGGTATCACGCTTGCCCGCCATGGTCTCGAAGAACGTGTTGCCGACGTCAACTCAACCGGCGCTCAGCTTGCCCGCAAGGCTGCTGGAAAAGATAAATATGTCCTTGGTGATATAGGCCCAAGCGGCGACTTCCTCGAACCGCTCGGTAGCTTGAAGCCCGACCAGCTAAGGGAAATCTTCGCCGACCAGGTAAAGGCGCTGCAGGCGGGCGGGGTTGATGGTTTTATCATCGAAACAATGGGCGCTGTCGATGAAGCGGTCGTCGCTGTCGAAGCGGTCAAATACTCGGGCTCCGTCTTACCCATCCTCGCGTCGATGTCCTTCGATAAACGCGGAGACGATTTCAGAACTATGATGGGCGTCGATGTGAAAACCGCCGTCTCGTCCCTTGTTGCCGCCGGCGCAGATGCCGTGGGCTTCAACTGCGGCACAACCACCCTTGATGAATATGTTGACCTTGCCAAAAGATACGTCGCCGCCGCCAAGGCCGTTAATCCGAAGGTGCTTGTCTTTGCCGAACCAAACGCGGGCAAACCCGAGCTGCTCGATGGCAATGCCGTCTATAAAGTAACGCCCGATGAGTTTGCCGATGCTGCGCAAAAAATCTATGCCGCCGGCATAACCATAATCGGCGGCTGCTGCGGCACTTCCCCTGCCCATATTGAAGCTGTCAGTAAAAAACTGCGGAGTTGATTTTATTTTAACATCGTGCTGATGTTGTTTATCGTGCGTGCCGTCGCGCCCTGGTTTTTTCTGATTATCTGCTGACCGTTTTGGGCGATTCGTAGGGCATAATCGGCATCGGTCAGGCATTTCGTCATCGCGTTGAATAGTTCATTAGCGTCTTTAACTAAGATTGCGCCATTAGCTTTCAGTAAATCATCGACGGCCTGTTTGAAATTAAACGCGTGCGGGCCAAAAATCGTGCATTTGCCCAGCGCCGCCGCTTCCATCATATCAGACCCGCCCATCGGCACTAACGACCTGCCCACAAAAATCACCGTCGCAAGCGAATAAAACTTCCGCAAATCACCCATCGTATCGCCGAGGATTGCATTCCTGATTGCCGATTGTCGATTGTCGATTGTCGATTTAGTTGTTGCCGCCTTCAATTCGCTGTAACGAGTCAGTTCAAAGCCGGATTTTTTGATGAGTTCAGCAACGTCGTTGAAGCGTTCCGGCTTTCGGGGAACAATCGCAAGTCGTAAATACGCGAATTGTTTTTGCTCAATCAATCGGCGGTAAACATCCAGAATAATCTGCTCTTCGTCGTTGCCTGTCGCGCCGGCTACCCAAAGCCGTTCATTTTTAAGGCCCAGTTGAGCCGCCAATAGGTCGGCCCCATCAACCTTGTCTGTTACCTGCGCGGTATCATATTTTACCGAACCAGTAACGATGACCCTTTCCGCGGGCACACCGATTTGCCTGAATCTCTCCGCGTATTCTTCGCTCTGCGCAAGTGCAAGCGTAAGATTGCCGAATAACTTTCTCGTTACCGCTTTTATCAGGTTATATCTTCTGAAACTTCGCTCGCTCAATCTGCCGTTGACTACGATTACCGGTATATCTGATTGCTTTGCGATTCTTACAAGGTTTGGCCAGACCTCAAGCTCAATCAGCAGGCACATCGCTGGCCTTATATTCGCGAATGCCCGTTTCATCGTCAGTGAAAAATCCATCGGGAAATAAAAGACGCTCAGTCGGCTGCCGAATAGCGCGTTTGCGCGGGCAAACCCCGTATCGGTCGTGGTGCTGATTGCGATTTCGTAATCGGGGAATTTGCTTTCCAGTTCGCGGATTAGTATTGTTGTCGCGTTGACCTCGCCCACGCTTACCGCGTGAATCCAGATACATTTTTTATCGGGTCTCTTGCGGCTTATTTTGCCGAAGCGATTTGCCCACCCGGCACGGTATCGCCCGTACCGCAGCATCCGGTAAATCGCAAAGGGGCTCACCGCCAAAAGCGCAATCAAATATGCAATGTCAATAAGCACTGTCATAATATGGGGATACTGTAACCAGTAGAGTGCGGCTTGTCAAAGTCAGGGATTGTGAAAGTTTGGTTGTGGAATATCTTATTGAGGCCAGTTTTGCGCCAGAACCGCCAAATCGAGGAAATTGATTATTCCATCGCCGACCAAATCGGCATTGGCGTTCCAGTTTGGCGATGTGGGAGTGGCTAACCACGCATCAGCAAACGCAGCCACGTCGAGCCAGTCAACAGTACCGTCGCCGTTTATATCGCCAGTTACTCGCGATATCGTCTCGTAATCGATAGCCGGGTCATCTTGTAAAAACATTCCGCCGCCGCGAAGCGTGAAGTTGAGGTCCGTGAACAGATTCATCCCGATAATACCGTCGAGCGTTCCGCCCTCAGGCGATGAAACGTCCAGCAGCACAACAGGGATATTTGTAAACGAAAGCCAATCACCAAGCGCCGGTATATCAATTGTGTCGATGTAAAATCCCGGTGCCGTGCTTATCTCGCCCGTAACACCCTCTATTTCAACTTCGAAATCGGGATTGGCCGGCTTAAGCCCCAGCCGGGCGGCGACTCTCGAACCGACAACGCTTACCTGAGCGCCGGTATCTAACATAAATCGTGTCTTGTCGATAGCTGAATGAGTCCCCTTATACAGGTCAACGCTGGCGACAAAAAATACGCTTTGAGATGAATTGCCGGTTATTATAGATGGGCTTGTCGGTTCAAAATCAAAGTCGGCGGTAAGCCCCGGTATATACTGGACCGAAGTAGAGCCCAAAGGCCGCAATTCCATCGGTATCGTATTTGGGTAAATTGGTATGCACGGGTCGTCCTGCTGGTAAATATGTATATCAGGCGAGTTGTAATCGCTGCCGTCACGCGTTCTCGTAACGATGGTGTTGTTGTTAAACGCGGTGGTAAAATAAACCGACATAGGCGAACCAATCGCCGTAGGCAAATCAACCGGCGAACCGCCCTGGCCCACCATTATCGCCACGTTCGATTGCCCGACCATGTTCGACCTGTTCCAAAGCATCCCGTTCGGCTCAATTGCTCTCAGCCCATCGATGAAAATTCCAAGCGGCTGGCTCACCCACGCATCGACCTCGCCGGTAACGCCGCTGATGGTGCTTGTGTTTGAGGTTAGCAGGTCCGCGGCAAATATACCCGCGAGATTCCCTGCTTCGTATCCCATCACGTGTGCGCTTGCGCCGGTGTCAAATATCCCGATTATGTAATCCGATTCCGGGTGGCCCGTCAGGTAACTGCCCACAATCGAATCCTCGACAGTTGCGTCGAATGTGTCGCTGTCGGCACGTTCATTTGTAACCGAAATTGCTATCCAGGGCGTAAAACCATCCACTGCCGGTGAATCAATCGTGTTGGTGAATACAACCTCGGTATCAGCAGCCGATTTTAACTGGGCTGATGCTCGCTTGGTTGCCTGCGGGAAAATCAGTCCCTTTTCCAGCTTGTGTGGCCTTCGGCTTTTTGCCATTAGCGGATGTTTTTCGGGCGGATATGAGATTGATTTGATTCGCGAGCCGTTGCCTGTTTGCCAGTCGGCCCGCTCCTTTTGCCAGCCTGCCCTGTCTGCACTGAGCTTTGTCGAAGTGAACAAGGTCGAAGGGCCCGGCCTGCCTGCCCCGAGCGTACCTGTGGTGAGCTCGGTCGAACCAGTCGAGGGGTCGGCAAAAGCCGCCGCCTGCGCAATTACAATTGTCAGTAATGCGGCAATCCACGGGTGTGACCAACTTTGTTCTTTTCTTTTTTTCATCGCCGGTGGTTATTATACCATATTGCGAAGGCCCATTTTCGGCAAAATTTGCCGCCTGTCCTGATTTTATTGACTTTTTGGTCTTTTTGCCGTATTAGAATGGGGTTATTCGGTCCCCGTAGCGCAATTGGATAGCGTGTTGGCCTCCGAAGTCGAGACCCCCCAAAATTGCAAGTATTTGCCCCTTCAACACTTATATCAAACCTCTTTTTTATGCAAAAAACGAATTAGACAGTCACAGTACAGTGGGCCTACAAGTGAATGGCAGTAGCCACTGACCTTTTACTGACCTTTTTGACAAGATAGACGGGTGCATATAAGATAGCTTAAAAACTTGTCGGTATGCTGGACTGGCCAGACAACCGGCTCAAACAACTGGTCTGCAAGGACATAATAGAGCACATCTTGGGATGCCAGCAGGCGGCAAAACCATAGGAAAGTCGACCAATTTCAACAAAAGAAGTTGCTTTAAGGTCAGCTTTCCCGTAAACTTAACATCGGATGAGTTTTTTTATAGTACGCAACCATACGAGCATAATCGCTGAGTTTGAGTTGTAAAAATAATACTGTTTACGAACTACGGCGTTGCGGCGGGTTTTGGAATATGCACAAACGAATCGGTCGGCATCGTAAAATGACATACAGTGCATTTTTTCAGTGTTCCAGCGTGCCCCTGCAGCATCTTGAATTTTATCGCATCATTTTTCTCACGGCTGATTGCAATTGCGTGAGGACTGTCGTGACAGCCAGCACAATACGTGCCGCCATGGCCTTTCGAATCACGATAAAGCGGCTGGTCGAGGGCATAACTGCTGCCGTGACAGGCGGCGTTATCGCAACGCGGCTCGTTAACCCAGGGACTGGGGTTTTGGCTTATAGCGTTCATATCTCCGTGACAAGTGGTGCAGTTAAACGCAAGATTTTGCGTCATAGCGTCCCGCAGGCATTTCGTATCCGGGCCGGGATGGCAATTATAGCAGCCGGCTGTATCCGGCGTAATGTCCATTAGGTCTTTATGATGACGATGCATTGCGTTCGATAAATTAGACACGCCTGCCTGGCCGGAAGCTCCCAGGGCTGCTGAGGCGTGACACTTGGCACACAATACAGGTCGGCTGTTCATTAAAGGTTCATTATATTCGCTACTGTTCAAATGATTAAAATTGAGGTAATCATGCAGCGTTAGAATATTCTGAGCAATGCTGCCTTTAGGGGTAATTGGATATCGCGTTGTCGCATCCGCACCATCGGCGTGACAGTTGGCACAGCTCAGCTCCGAAGATATCGGCGCAACTACTGTGCTCTTGGTCAATACTTTGTTGGTTTTGGTATCGCGGACTACAATACTGGCAAGCTGGTAGGGATAACGATGCCACAGGTTCGGATCCCTCCCCTTTTTAGCATCAACGTCACGATACTCAGTCAGCGGAATGCCCTCGGCCACAAAGTGATCCCCGCAAGGATCCATTACTCCATGCAACCCCTTGCCTGTCAAACCAATATTCGGGGCAGGTGTAACGCCGAATAGCGACCCGACGTAAGTCCAGAAATTTGTTTTATCCGGCTTCCCATGAACGCCTGCTGAATAACTGTTTTGCGGAAAACTATATTCAACCCTGATTCCCGCCGTAACATACTGAGGAGGGTCGCCTGCCTTGACAACCTGCGCCCAAAGCGTGTTATAAGGCGGTAAAACGGCAATATCGCTGAAATCACGATTGTAACAGTGCATCCCAAGATTGTTCCACGCGAGCACTTCATAACGCGGAGCATTAGGGTCTATAGAGCGAGAAATTGCATTCGAAGCCATTACTGCTATCGTTATGGCAAAAACATTTGCAATCATAACTCCATTGAGATTAATTTTGTTCTTATTCATCTCTGTTACCGCTGCCTTCTCTTTCTAATGCGATATATACCTACTACCCAATAAGGGCTATTTTATGCAGCTCCAATAAAATGTCAAGTTAGAGAAAATGCTTATTCGTCAGTATGTAATCACTTATAGATAGACCCCGTACTGTATAAATATTCATCCCATTCATCAGGCCACTATCCTGTATGACTTCAAAAGCCCACCAAGACGCTCCCAATATAGGAACCAAAGGAAAGACGACCGATTTCAACAAAATAAGGTCAGGTTTCCCAAAAATTTAGCATCGGATGAGTTTTTACATACTGCAGCATAAATTTAATTATGTTTTCCTCGTAATTGCCCATCTTCCATTTCCAGTGTTCTGTCAAATACATCCAACGCCCGATGGTCATGGGTAACAACAATGACGCCAGCGTTTTGCTCGTGAGCAACCTTGCGGAACAGCTCCATTACCTGTCTGCCTCGAACACTGTCAAGGGCGGCAGTGGGTTCATCGGCAAGAATCAAACTTGGATGGTTGGCTAAAGCTCTTGCCACTGCCACTCTCTGTTGCTCACCGCCAGAAAGCATACTCGGCATATTTTCAGCCCTTTCCGCCACGCCAAGATATTCAAGAAGTTCCATTGCGCGTCTCTTCGAGACCTTCACCGGCTGGTCATCTATCTCCATCGCAAGACAAACGTTCTCGACAGCGGTAAGGAAAGGAATAAGGTTGGCTTTTTGAAAGACAAAACCGAATTTCTGGCGACGAAAACGACGGATATCGACTTGTGCCTGGTGGTTATTAAAAACCAATATTCCGTCAATCGAAATTTGCCCCGTGTTGGGCGGACGAATAAGCCCCAATAATGTCAGCAAGGTTGTTTTACCAGCGCCGCTTGGTCCCAGTAATGCCACAATCTCCCCTTTGCGGACCTCGACCGCGACATCGCGCACTGCAATAACTTCTGTATGGCCGCTGCCGTATATTTTTGTTAAACCTACAGCCTGCAAAGCTAAGTTATCGAGTGATTGGTTCATGACAACACCTCACCAGGGTCGGCACGCATAGCACGGTAAATTCCCAATAAGCTGGCAAGTATTGAAATAACAAGAACGATTACTGCCAGCATATATAAGTCATCATTTATCAGGACAACTCGCCGTGGGAAAAACGGGAATATCCATTGTCCCAACAAATACGCGATACAAAAGCCGATGCTTCCTAACAAAAGAGCCTGCTGCATAATCAGCCCCAGTATTACCGAATTTCTTGCGCCTATAAGCTTTAACATAGCAATATCATGCAGTTTATCGAGGGTAAGGGTATAAAGAATCAACGCCATAATTACCGCAGATACAATTATCAACAATACACGGAATAACCCCAACTGCTTGCGGGAACGGTCGACAAAACCTTTCAACAGCAACTGTTTTTGCCCATCCTCTGTATATACTGAGACATCCGGCCATGCTTCTATTTGTTTAGCTACGGCGGCGGGGTTCCATCCGGATTTAACAGTGACTAAGACAACACTTATCATAGAGGTGCCGAGGGCGGGTATTCCCGAATTAAGACCGCCGGCTTTTTCACTCAATTGAGGTTGGATTTGCCCCAGATCGATATTAAATAAACGATTCACACGAGCCGTTCTCTCAATACGAATCGATTCGGGCGAGAAGTCAAACTGCACGGCTTGTGCATCGGTTAGTGTCATAAATGCCATTGAATCACCTGATGGCGAAGTCAGGCCTTTTGTCAATCCTACTACGGTAAAAACATCTTTTCCTAACGCAAGTTTATCTCCCACCTTCAATCCTGATGAATTATCAGCCACCAATTCATAATGAGCTTGACCTAAACTTCTCCCCGCTGATATTGGAAGCCAAAGACCGCTGTCCGCAGGCCAGTCCAGTCCCTGAATAGTCAGGCGCAGAGGTTTTCCTCCATAACTGCGCTGTATCGTATAAGAGACAAATCCGTATGATGTTTCAACGCCGGGAACAACCAATGCACGGTCTGCTAAATCGCGAGGAATGCGAGAAAGTTCCGCAAAAGGTCCGCGAGTGTTTTTTTGAACAACCCACAAGTCCGCCCCGATACGGTCGACAATCAAAGTGGCCTCCTGAACCAGCCCCCTGTAGATGCCGCCCATTCCCATGACCACCATCAATAGCAACCCTATGCCTAACGCGGTTAGAGAAAACCGGCCTAAGTTATGCCGAATATCTTTTGTTGCCAGATTCATTTTATTATTACCTTTACCGCTCGTCCGTCTCTTGGCAGGCTGGGACCCGGAATTAAAACAATCTGCCCCGGCTGTAATCCTTTGGCTGCTTCTGCTTTATCTTTTCCCTGTAATCCGAGGTCAATCTTTTGCCAGTGTGTTTTTCCGTTATCTATCACGAAAACACCGGGCTTCTCCTGTCGCCAGACAATTACGCGTTGTGGAATTACCATAACGTTTTCTTTCCGGTCGGTCTCTATATAGACCTCGGCTCTCTGGCCGACGGCCCAGGATTGCGGCAGGCGGTCAACCGTAACATCCACAAGCACCTCTCTTGTTTCAGTATCAACCTGGGGGGATATCCGGATGACTTTGCCCGGCAATTCCGTTTTGGGGTCAGAGTGAAACACTATTTTTGAAATCTGCCCAACCTTCAATTTGTCCAACATCGTTTCATCCACCCATGCTGAAATCCAAAGCTCGTCAAGTGAAATCATATCTAAAACCATGCTTCCGGGAACGACGATATCGCCCTGATCACGGGACCGTTTGACAATTAATCCATCGAAAGGTGCAGTGATAACGGTATAGGCCAACTGCGCCTGGGTAAACTTATGGATTTATGATTTTTGCGATTTTGCACGCTATTTAATCTTCGGGTTGTAGGTTGGTTGTATGTCGCCGAGACATTAATTTTTAAATAATTTGGATTCTAATTGCCTCCCAGGTCTCAATAGCGGGGGCAGCATATAAAAAACCGCAGAAAAATCGACCAATTTTAACAAAAGAAGCTACTTATAAAATCAGGTATCCAAAGTACTTAATATCGGATGAATATTTTTATAGTACGGGGTTCGCAGGAGAGCTACCTAGCGGCTAAATAATTTTCCTACTTATGGGCCTGCGGTCCATCGCAATTTATTGACGTCTTCGGTTCGAACAAATTCAACATGGGCATCGCAGAACAAAACATTGCAACCATTATTACCGTGGTTTTGTGTTGTCAATGACTCCGCACCTCCTGATTGGTTCCACCCTAGGTTTGACTCAAAAAATAACACTGTGGTCGCCGGGAAACGGCAATCACGTTTGACGTTAGAGTTAATGGCATAACTGCACTGGTGTTTTGTATTCGGATCAATGATATAACCAAACATTTTTTTTCTTGTCGCCGGGCAAATGAGCACATTATTGTTTTTGTAATACGGTTCAAGTAAATCGCACCATTTATCTGCGGTGGGATATTGCCCCTTGTTATTATCGGCGTACATCATTGTTGCGACGCCGAGCTGTTTTAAATTAGACATACATACTGCTCGCTGTCCTAAGGATTGTGCCCGTGCCAGTGCTGGAGACAAAATTCCCATAAGAATACCTACTATCGTTACTATCGGTAGTGCTGCCACCGGGACAGCGATTCCTGATATTGCAAATCCTATGCCTTTAAGTTGCCCTTTGCTTTTGACAATCATAATCAGCGATATGATTCCGAAGATGATTGCAAGCGGCGCTGTGATGAAAAAAGTGCAAAAGCTGAGGATGCCAAGGATCATTGACGTTATCGCAAGTGCGCTGGTCTTTGCCACCGGTGCAGTCATTACCATATTTGCCAGCACCCAACTGCAACTGCGACAAAGTTTAGCGTCTTCCTGATTTTCCACTCCGCATTTGGGACAAAACATTTGTTCTCTCCTTTCAATTTTAAGTTTGGCAATTTACAAACCTCCATTATACGCTTCGGCTAAACGGCAGACAATTATTGACTGGGATTTCCCATTTAAATCTGCTCAACTATGCCGCTGAGCCTCATTTGCAGTAGAATATCGAATTTGTAACTAAAATTCAATTTTTCCAACTGTTTTTCAGCCAAATAAAGTCACGCTGGTCATCAAACGGGTATCTTGGGGGTTCCTTTCCCGCTAACCTGCCTTTACATCATAACCGCCGCCCTTGTAACTCCACGCGGAAACCGCCATAGTAAGAGCATCGACCGCATAGTACGAGATGAAGCAATAAAATTCGTGAAAAATACTTTGACGTTACTGTAATTTAAGGCAGGTTTTGATATTATCTGTAGAATTGAAAGGCTTGGTTGCGTAGCCAAGCGTTTAGTCAGTTTAATGAATCCGTTGCCTAACAAGTCGCCGGAGCCAACGCCGGTTGGCGCTTGCCGTTCCGCTGTCGCGGTTCACGGTTTTTGTTCCGGCGTGGCTCAGCTTTCTACGTTAGGCGGAAAAGGACACGCTATGAAAACTATTACACTTATTCTTCTCTGTATCACGCTGACCACAGCCGCTGCTTGGGCTAAAGATTATCACTTGGTGACGACACAGCTTCGTGGTGCGCCAGCTTCAGGCACGCCAGCCGAGTTTCCCGTAGTTTACGTTCTTCTGGCACCAGATATATCTGGACAGCTTAATCCGATGGTTTACAAAACATTTGATTCAAAAGATATGGAGCTGGATATTGGCGTTTTGATACGATCTGGCATCATTGCCCCAGGAAGTGTTTTGCATTTTGACCCAAAGCCGGATTTAGAACGACCGACAGACGCACAGATTCAGTCACTCAAAGACTATTGCAAAAAGCTAGGCATTACTTTAGTCGTCGGCCAGACGACCGTTGCTGTGGACAGTTCGCCGAAGCCGGAGCTAACCGTCAAATCGTTTAGTTTTATTGGATCAGACACAACGCTCAAGCAAGTATTTGACAAGATTGGTTCGCCAGGGATGCCGATTACATCTCTGCTGATTGCTTGGTATCCGTATCGTTTGAGTGACGGGACAGATGTGCAGATTGTCGTCTCAACCTCCGATTCTAGTATCCTGAACGTCGTCCATCAGGACGCCAAGGGACATTTGATTGAGATGCTTTACAGTAAGAAAAAAAATGACCATGTGGCCTAACAAGTTGCCGGAGCCAACCGCCGTTG
>Ga0265316_10002177_pt1 | contig 20600 bp, 16 predicted proteins | sample 4522metaG_FD_202092 | JGI IMG/M metagenome (GOLD analysis project Ga0265316, IMG submission 202092) | Rhizosphere microbial communities from Carex aquatilis grown in University of Washington, Seatle, WA, United States - 4-5-22 metaG | ecosystem: Host-associated > Plants > Roots > Rhizosphere >... | reverse complement strand
CCCGCCCGCCTGCCGGTGGTGAATTTCTCCGGCATGCTCCGCGAGCGCGGGACCCGCCTGCCGCTCGCGGGCGTGGTCGTGACCGTGTTCCGCGACGACGGCGAGAAACCCCTCGGCTTCGAGGCCAGCGCCGACGAGAAGGGGGTCTTCCAGTTCTTCGACCTCACCCCCGGCGACTGGAAGGTGCTGATCGAGCCCCCGGGCTTCTACCCCTACCGCACCACCGAGACCATCACGCCCACCGAGCGGGTGGACGTCACCTACTACGTCGAGCGCGGCTCGTACAATCCCTACGACGTCACGGTGACCGCCACCCGCCCGCGCAAGGAGGTGAGCCGCACGGTCCTCACCGCGCAGGAGATCGACAAGATCCCGGGCGCCGCCGGGGATCCCCTGGCGGTGGTCCAGAACTTCGCCGGGGTGGCCCGCACCCCCGTGGCCGGGCAGATCATCATCCGCGGGTCGGCCCCCCAGGACTCCAAGGTCTTCATCGACGGCGCCGAGGTCCCCCTCATCTACCACTTCGGCGGCCTGCGCAGCGTGGTCCCGGTGGGCCTGCTCGACTCGATCCAGTTCTACCCGGGGAACTTCTCCCCCATGTACGGGCGGGCGACGGGCGGGGTGATCGACGTGCAGCTGAAGAAGCTGCAGCCCAAGAAGATCGGCGGCTACGCCGACGTCAACGTCTTCGACTCCGGCATCTACCTCGAGGTGCCGGTCACCGACACGCTGGCCTTCGCGGTCGCCGGGCGGCGCAGCTACATCGACTACATCCTCAACGCCGCGGTGCCGAGCGACGCCAGCGTGAACCTGGTCACGGCGCCGCGCTACTACGACTACCAGCTGCTCGCCAACTGGCGGCCGGCGCCGGCCCATGACTTTCGCGCGCTCTTCTTCGGCTCGGACGATCGCCTGGAGCTGCTCTTCAAGAACCCAGCGAACTTCAGCCAGGACGCCACCAGCAACGTCTTCTCGGCCTCGACGACCTTCTATCGCTCGCTCTTGACCTACCGGTTCGTGCCGAGCGATCGGGTCGAGAACGTCCTCCGGGTGTCCCAGGGGCGCAACTGGATCCTCTTCCGGGCCGGTCAGCTGGTCTTCGATCTCGACACTTACACCAGCCAGATCCGCGACTCCCTGCGGCTCAAGGCCGCCGAGACCCTCAGCCTGCACGTCGGCTTCGACGGGGTGTTCTCCAAGACCGACGCGCACGTCAACCTGCCGCGCCCACCCAAGGAGGGCGATCCGGCCAACCAGGGGATGCCCGATCTCTCGCAGACCATCCGCACCGATCGCACCGGAGTGTTGCTCTTCTCCCCAGCGGGGTTCGCCGAGGCCGAGTGGAAGCCCCTGCCCGGCCTCTTGCTCCTGCCCGGGCTGCGCCTCGACTACTTCAGCCGCGTCCACCAGTCGGTGCTGCAGCCGCGCATCACCGCGCGCCTCGGGGTCGGCCAGCGGGTCACGCTCAAGGGCGGGGTCGGCCTGTTCGTGCAGGAGCCGACCTTCGACGAGACCGACGCCAACTTCGGGAACCCGGACCTCAAGGCCGAGCGGGCCATCCACTGGTCGGCGGGGGTCGAGGTCAAGCCGCGTCCCTGGATCACCCTCGACGCCACCGGTTTCTACAAGGACATCTACGACCTCGTCAGCCCCACCACCGCCACCGTCGTGCGCAACGGGATGACGGTCCCGCTCGCCTACGACAACAACGGCCAGGGGACCGTGTATGGCCTCGAGCTGGTGGCGCGCCACGAGTTCGCCAACAACTTCACCGGCTGGCTGGCCTACACCCTGTCGAAGGCCACCCGGCGCGACTCGGGGGCGACCCAGGATCGCCTGTTCGACTTCGACCAGACGCACATCCTCACGCTGATCGGCAGCTACCTGCTCCCGCGCAACTGGCAGGTCGGCGCGCGCTTCCGGCTGGTCAGCGGCAGCCCCACCACCCCCGTCACCGGGGCGGTGTTCAATTCGAACCAGGACCAGTACCAGGCGACCTATGGACCGACCAACTCGTCGCGGCTGCCGATGTTCAACCAGCTCGACGTCCGCATCGACAAGCGCTGGATCAACCAGGGCTGGATCCTGAACCTCTACCTCGACGTGCAGAACCTCTACAACCGCGCCAACGTCGAGGGCATCAACTACAACTACGACTACAGCCAACCGAGCACCCAGCAAGGGTTGCCCATCCTGACCATCCTCGGCGTGCGGGCCGAGCTCTGAGAGATGCCGATGCGCGCGAGCACTGACCCACACCCGGCCCCGGTCCCGGTCACGGTTCCTCCGAGGAGATTTGCGGCGATGCTGGGCGCCACCGTCGCGCTCACCGCCTGGCTCCTCGGCGGGGCCCTGGCGCACGCCCAGACGCTGGAGGCTCCGCGGCGCCGCCAGGGGTACTACCTGTCGCTCGGCGCGCAGGTCGGCGCCGCGAAGATCTGGGAAGACGGCGAGGACTGGAAGGTGTGGCGGAGCTCGGATTTCGGGATCCGCGCCGGGCAGTTGCTGACCCGCCGCTTTGGCCTCGGGATCCAGTTCCTTCACATCGGCCGCGCGACTGGCCAGAGCCAGACCGCCGGCATCTTCGGCCTCGGGTTCGAGGCCCAGCTCGAGATCGCCCGGAACCTGGCCCTGGTGGGTGGGGCCGGGTTCGAGGTCATCGAGATCACCGACGGCACCATGCCGAAGAAGTCCTCGCGCGGCACCTACAGCTCGGGCTACACCCTGGCGGCCACCTACGACATCTTCCTCGGGGACCGCCTGACGGGTGGGTGGTCGCTCGCGCCCATCGCACAGCTCCGCCTCATCCCGGGTGGCTCGACCATCGCGCTCAGCGGAACCGTGGGCCTTCAGCTGTGCTTCTGGACCGGGTTACCCCGCAACCAGCTCGATCTGCCGCCCGACCGGGCCTTCGAGAAGCCGTGAGCACGGCCTCGACGGCCCACACCGTGGGCTCTCGACTGGGTTTCCCCGCTTAGGAGTCCTCCGGAAGGGGTTGCGGTCCAGGAACGATTCCGGCGATGTCGAGGTCGACCCCTGGCTCGGCGGGAGCCCGTTCGAGCTTGTTTCGAAACCGCTCTTGCTTCTTGGCGGCCTTTTCGCGCTGCTTATCGGCACGGTTCTTTTCTTTGATTCGCTTGTTTGCACCGAGTGTGGCCATAGAAGCTGAAGCCTAAACCAGCGGCACGGTCCGGGGGAGAATTTTGCACCTCCGCCGGCTCGGTTTGAGGCCCCCCGGGGCGGCCGTCGCTGGCCGAGATTCCGAGCGGCGCGCTGGGCCCAGCGGCAGGCCGCTGGTGGCCCCGGCGTCCGAAACTTTCCCTTGACAATTCGTTCGTAACCACTATTACATCTCAGAACTGAGCGCGAACCAGCCGCATTTCGTCCTTGTGGAAACAGGCGTCCGTGGTCCGATTCGGGCAAACACCCACCAGCAGGCTCTCAATTCCGGGAATCGCCGCGTGGGGCAGTGAACCAATTGGACTGACGTCCAGAGAAGCAAGGAAGCTATAAGTGAATTCATTCGCGTCGTTGGGGCTCGTCGAGCCTCTGATCCGGGCCCTGTCCGAGGAGGGCTACGCCGAGCCCTCGCCGATCCAGCTCCAGGCCATCCCGCACGTGCTCGCCGGCAAGGACATCCTCGGCTGCGCCCAGACGGGGACGGGCAAGACCGCCGCGTTCGCGCTCCCCATCCTGCAGCGCCTCTCGAGCCCGAAGGTGGCCCGCACCCTGAAGGGCACCCGGGTCCTGGTGCTCGTCCCCACCCGCGAGCTCGCGGTGCAGGTCAATGAATCGTTCGGCACCTACGGGCGGCACCTGTCGCTCCTGCGGACGACGGTCTACGGGGGCGTGTCGCAGCAGGCCCAGATCCGCGCCATGGCGGGCGGGGTGGACGTGCTGGTGGCGACCCCGGGGCGCTTGCTCGATCTCATCAACCAGCGCCGCGTGGTGCTGAGCTCGGTCGAGACCCTGGTGCTGGACGAGGCGGACCGCATGCTCGACATGGGGTTCATCAACGACATCCGCAAGATCCTGGCCTTGGTCCCCACCCGCCGGCAGACCCTGCTGTTCTCGGCGACCATGCCCGATGCCATCGTCACGCTCTCGAGTCGCATCCTGAACAGCCCGATCCGGGTCACGGTGTCGCCGGTGGCGTCGACCGTGGATCTGGTCTCACAGCACGTGCTGTTCGTGGATCGCTCGGACAAGAAGTCGCTGCTGGTGGACGTCCTGCGCGACCCCACCATGACCCGCGCCATCGTCTTCACCCGCACCAAGCACGGGGCCGACCGCCTGGCCGATCAGCTGCGGCGCAACCACCGGGTGGGCGCCGAGGCCATCCACGGCAACAAGTCGCAGGGCGCGCGCCAGCGGGCCCTCGAGGACTTCCGCAGCGGGCGGGCGCGGGTGCTGGTCGCCACCGACATCGCGGCGCGCGGCATCGACATCGATGGCATCACCCACGTCATCAACTTCGAGCTGCCGAACGATCCCGAGAGCTACGTGCACCGCATCGGCCGGACCGCGCGCGCCGGGGCGCAGGGAGCGGCGCTGTCCTTCTGCGACGCCTCCGAGCGCGAGCAGCTGCGGGACATCGAGCGGCTGACCAAGCGCCGCATGAACGTCGTCACCGATCACCCTTACGCCCCTCGCCGGGCGTAGTCGCGGCGGCTCGACGCCTCGGGGCAGGCAGGTACGTCCGTCCCTCCTCCTGTCCCGGGCGGGGCGGGGCTCAGGCAGCGTCGCGATCGGGGAGACCGTCGCGGTTCCCCGGGTCGTGGTTCGTCAGGCGGTCGTTCGCCGGGCCGTCGAGGTCGAGCGACTCGATCCGGTAGTTGCCCACCAGGCCCATCACGATGTTGCGGGCCCGCTCCAGGATCTGGCCTTCCGAGAGCAAAATGCCATCGCGACTTTGCAAGACGCGGATGCCGTTCGACACGTCGACCAGCAAGCGCTTCATGGTGGGGTTGAGGACGATCCGCACCGGAAAATCGTAGACGGATTCGCCGCGCCACCCAAAAAATCCACCATTTCGTGGGAGTTTCACCGCACATCACGGCAGATGTGCGATAACTCCCCCGCCCAAAAGCGGTCAAAGCCCGGTATAGTCCGTCAGGCATGTTTGGAATCGTTCAGGCTGCCAAGGCCGCCCTCGCAGGGCGGGCGTCGTCGTCGTCATCGTTTTGGCCCCCCACCACCCGGGAGGCGTCGCCCACCCTCTGGACCGGCGACGGCCACCTGCCGAGCGTCCCCGGTGGCCGCCCCGCCGCCGACGGGCCCCTGACCGGCGCCGGCGTGAACGCGCTGGCCCAGCTCGCGTGGGCTCAGCTCTCGGCCCTTCCCTCGGCGGCGCTCTCGCTCCCCGACGTGCTGCGGGCCATCGCCGCGCGCACCCTGGCCGTCCCCGCGCACCGACGGCGCACGCCCGCGGCCCCCTTCGTGCTGCGGGTGTTCGCCAGGCTGGTGGGCGCCGAGCCCGACATGCGGGAGATCTACCTCGCGCTCCTCACGGCCGCGGCCGATCGGGCCACCTCGGACGACGTTCACCCGGCGTTCCTCGAGGTCGCGAACCAGCTCGGCCGCGACGAGCTGCGCATCCTCGCCATCCTCGACCCGAGCGAGGCCGCGCCGGTCCTGTCGGTGTCCTCGCGGCTGCAGCATGGTGGGGGCAGCCGGGTCGAGCTGCGCAACTTCAGCCTGCTCGGCTGGCGCGCCGGCTGCCACGCCGAGCGGCACACGCCGACCTACCTCGACAATCTGGCGCGCCTCGGCCTGGTGGAGATTCGCCCCACGCGCGTCACCGACGACGTCCGCATGTTCCAGGAGGTGGAGGCCCACCCCGAGGTGATCGCCGCGCGCGCCGCCATCGAGGCCCGCCCGCCGGTGCGGGTCGGCCCCCTCACCGAGGCGATCGTGGCCGATGTTCACTACAAGTCGATGTTCCTCACCTCCTTCGGGCGGCAGTTCCGCAGCATCGCGTTCTATCGGCCCGCGTGAGCCCGACGGCTGGCCGTCGCGCTTCTCTGCGCGCTTCGCCGCCCGCTTCGCCGCGGGCCAGGCCTCGGTGGGCTGCCTGGCACCTGCGCTCGGCTCTGGCGATGGCGCTGCTCTCCGGGCCGCTCCTTGAACCCGGCTGCGGCGGCTCCCGCCCGGACGCCGGCGCCGTGGGGAGGCCCGCCGGCGCCCCGCCGCACGAGGGCGAGCTCTCCGCGCTCGAGCTCCAGCCCACCCGCTCGTGCCCGCCCCTGCCGCCGATCTCCGGCTTCGTCGAGCGCGACGACGCCGTCCTGCTGACGGAAGCGCTGACGCCCTATCGGGCCACGGGCTCGAACCTCTACTACCTCCAGCAGCTGCTCACCTATGCCCAGCAGGATCACAACCAGGCCCTCGCGGACGCGGTGGGCGAGGTGCTCGATGATCTCGTGTGTCTGTCGCTGCCGATCGCGCGCATCTGGGGCTTCAACGACTCGAGCGACCGGTCCAGCATCCGCGACGCCCCCGACGCCTACCGCGAGGAGGGGCTGCGCGGGCTCGACCAGGCCGTCTGGGAGGCCAAGCGCCGCGGGATCCGCCTGATCATCCCGCTCGTCAACAACTGGGCCGACTACGGCGGCCTGCCGGCCTACGCCGCCTGGGCCTCGCGCATCGACCGCAATCCCCGCTGGCACGATGACTTCTTCTGGGACGCGCGCCTCCGGCAGTGGTGGAAGGACTATGCGTTCATGCTCGCCAACCGGGTGAACACCTTCACCGGGGTGGCCTACAAGGACGAGCCGACCATCCTCGCCTGGGAGATCGGCAACGAGCTGCGCTGCCCGAGCTGTCGCGGCACCTCGCGGCTCGCTGACACGGTTCGCGAGCTGGCCCACTTCCTCAAGCAGGTGATGCCGCGTCACCTGATCGCGGACGGCGGCGAAGGCTTCGACGATCAGCCCGGCCTGTACCTCGGCCTGTCGAACCCCTATCCGGTCCGGGGTGACGAGGGGACCAGCTTCTCGACCCTGGCGGCCATCGAGGATCTCGATCTCCTCAGCTACCACCATTATCCGAGGAGCTACGGGCTCGAGTCGGCGCGCGACACCGAGATCTGGATCGAGCGGCACCAGGGCGTGGCCGCGGTGTTCGGGAAGGTCGCCTACCTCGGGGAGTGCGGCGCCGTGGCGACAGACGCCGAGCGGGCCCGCAGCTACGACTGGTGGCTCAAGCACGTGTTCGAGGTCAACGGCGGCCTGGTTGGCCTGATGTGGCAACTCCTGCCGGATGCGCGCACCGCGAACGACCAGTTCTCGGTCCACGCGCGCCGTGACCACGCGACGGCCTACATCCTCTCGCGCTGGGGTGCCTACCTCCGTTGACGCGAGCGCGAACCCGAGCGCCCCAGCGGCGGGACGCCAGGGATCTGACGGCCGGGGCACCCGGGCGCCCCGGCAGGTTCATGGAGGCAGGTTGATGGATCCGAGCCGGCACGAGCCCCAGCCGGCAAGCATATTATAACCGCCAGTTTTCTGTCGCTCACCGCGAACTTCGCATACAATACCTGCGTCAGGGTCGTTTTCCAGGTGGCACGCCGATTGCCTTTTCGGTGGTCACGCCAGCACGATCGCGGCGGAGCTCCGCCGCCTGGGAAGGACACCATGACCCTCCTGATGCCCACCAAGAAGACCACGACCTCGAACGCGCGCCAGGGAGCGCTCCCTGCCATCCAGTCGCAAATTGCTCGGTTGACCAAGCAGAATGCCGTGCTGCGACGAGAGGTGGCGCGCCTGCAGATCTATCGAGCCATGGCCTACCGCGACCCGCTGACCGGCCTCTGGAACCGACGCTACTTCGAGGAGCGGCTCAAGGAGGAGTTCAGCCGCTCCCGCCGCGCCGGCGGGGAGCGACGGTTCTCGGTGCTGGTCATCGACATCAACGGCTTCAAGCAGATCAACGACGAGCACGGCCACCAGGTCGGCGACGTCTTGCTGAAGTGGGTGGGGGACTTCCTGATCGCGCACCTGCGCACCCACGACGTGCCCTGCCGCACCGGCGGCGACGAGTTCATCGTCCTTCTTCCCGATCTGTCCGCCGCGGATTGCCGCCCGGTGATCGCCCGCCTGCGCAAGCAACTCGCCACCATCAACGCCACCCGCGCCATCCCGGTCAGCCTCAGCATCGGCTCGGCGAGCTGGCCCGAGGTCGCCGAGAGCTGCGAGAAGATCCTGGCCGTCGCCGACGCGGCCATGTACGCCGACAAGCGCCAGCAGCAGAAGGCCGAGGGCCGAGGGGCCCAGGCGGGACGGCTGACCAGCTTCACCAAGACCGGCCGCACCCGGATCGCCAGCGCCGGTTGACCAGACCAGACCGGATGCGCCCAGGCCGCATGACCGGCTGACCGGCCGCGGATCCAAATATTTCGCAGACGTATATTCGACCCCCGGATCGTCCGGACGGATTGCCAAAGCCGGTTCGCCTCTGCGAACGTCGGTGCATGACCCTGGCCAGATCGACGTCGTGCGAGCCGCGGGCCGGTGCCGAGGAGCCGCCCCGGTGACCGCGTGGCTGCTCGAGGTCGGCGGCGGCGGCGGCGGCGGCGCGACGGATCCGGTGGCCTCGGTGCTGCTGGCGCTCGCCGTGATCCTGGTGGCCTCCAAGGTCGGCGGAGACGCAGCCATGCGCCTCGGGCAACCGGCGGTCCTCGGTGAGCTCGGCGCGGGCATGCTGCTCGGCAACCTCGGGCTCGTGGGCTTTCACCGCCTCGAGGGCATCCGCGTCAACCCCCACGTGAACATGCTGGCCGAGCTCGGCGTGGTGCTGCTGCTCTTCGAGGTGGGTCTGGCCTCCACCGTGCGCGAGATGGCCAAGGTGGGGGTGTCGGCGACCCTGGTCGCCCTCCTCGGGGTGATCGCGCCGCTGCTGCTCGGGTGGGGGGTGAGCGCGGCGCTGCTCCCATCGGCCTCGATATACACCCACGTGTTCATCGGCTCGGCCTTGACCGCCACCAGCGTGGGGATCACGGCGCGGGTGCTGCGCGATCTCAAGAAGTCCGAGGCCCCCGAGGGCCGAATCATCCTCGGCGCGGCGGTGATCGACGACGTCCTCGGGCTGGTGGTGCTGGCCGCCGTCGCCGGGATCATCGGGGCGGCCAACTCCGGGGGCTCGATCTCGTTCCTCGAGATCGGGATCATCGTCGGGAAGGCCGGGGGCTTTCTGGTCACCGCGGTCTTGCTCGGCGGCTTTCTCACCCCGCGCCTGTTTCGGGTGGCCTTCCGGCTGCGCGGCTCCGGGCTCCTCATCGTCTCGGCGCTGGTGATCTGCTTCCTCTTCTCCTACGCCGCGTCCGAGGCCGGGCTGGCGCCGATCGTCGGCGCCTTCGCCGCCGGGCTGGTGCTCGAGCCCGTGCATTACCAGCGCCTCGCCGGCGACCAGGGCGATTTCCAGCTCGAGGATCTGCTGGCCCCGGTGACCGCCTTCCTGGTGCCGATCTTCTTCGTGCTGATGGGGTTGCGGGTGGATCTCTCGGGGTTTGGCCACCTCGACATCGTGGCGCTGGCGCTGGCGCTCACCGCGGCGGCCATCCTCGGAAAGCAGGCGTGCGCGCTGGGTGTGGGCAAGGGAATCGACCGCCTCAGCGTCGGCATCGGCATGATCCCCCGGGGCGAGGTCGGGCTCATCTTCGCCAACATCGGGCTCGGCATCCGGGTCGCCGGAACACCGATCCTCGACCGGTCGACCTTCTCGGCCATCGTCATCATGGTCATCCTGACCACGGTGGTGACCCCGCCCGCGCTGCGCTGGAGCCTCTCGCGGGGTGCGCGGCGCGAACGGCGCATCCGCTTCCAGCCGGGCTGATGCGCCCTGCTTGATTACTGGACGGATTCCGCCGCGGTGAGCTTGACGTTGGTGGTCGAGCCGGGGCGCACCACCACGGTGGAGGCGCGCTTCTCCACGCCGTTCACCCGCACCTCGACCTTGACCGGGCCGGCCGGCACGTTGCGGACCTCGAGCGGAGGGTACCCGCGCGCGCGTCCGTTGATCCAGACGACCCCGTAAAGACCAGGGGAGGAGATGGACAGGCCCCCGGACTCGGGTGGGGCGGCGGTGGGCGGGGGCGGCGGGGGTGACGCCACCAACCCGGCCGGACGCGAGACCGCGACCTCCACCGGAGGAGGCACCGCCACCCGGGGCGCCTCCGGTCGCTGCCCCGAGATCGGTGTCGACACCGTCGTCGACGAGGATGGGACGGGCGCGCGGGGAGCCTCCGCGGCGGGCTCGGCGGGGCCGGCGAGATCCTTCAAGAGGGTCGCCGTGGCCCCGTCACGCACGTCCACGGTCGTCTCGTAGACCTTGCGATCGCCATCGAGGAGAGCGATCCGGTGGGTGCCCGGTTTGACCCGGGTTCGCATGGGCGTCAGATCCACCGGGTTGTCGTCGACCTGAACCAGCAGCCCGCGCGGCGTGGTCGTCACGATGAGCAATCCCGAGGGGCTCGCCGGGGGAGGCCCCTCGCCAGGGCTACCGGCCGGGCCGGGGCCCGGGTCGTCCTTGACCGCGACGGTCCGGCGCGCCCCGAGCCCCCGGGCCGCGGCCCGATACGGGGCAGAGGGGGTCGGTGGCGGGGACGGGATCGCCCCCACCCGGGATCTGGCCGGGCTCGGAGGGCGGGAGCGCAGGTCCTGCGTCACCCGCAAGAGCTCGGCGACGTGGGCCTTGTCGCCGAGCAGAGCACGCGCCTCGGTGAACTGGATCAAGGCCTTGTCGTAGTCCCCCGCCTCGAGGGCTGCCAGGCCGGCCGCACGGCGGCCGAGGGCGGTTTCTTCTCGCTTCTTCTCCTCGGCGGCCTGCATCTCCGCCGACGGCTGTCCAGCCGGGCCCGTCCCCCGGGTTATCCCCTCCGTGACGACCGAGCCCGCGGAAGGCGTGCCCGGAGCCGACGCCGCCGGCGGGGCCGACGAGCGGTTGCCGTTCACGAGCAGGTACCCAATCCCGTTGGCCAGCAAGACGATGACTGGAATCCCGATGAGGAGCTGTCTCTTGGTCATGAGTTCCTGGTCAGAAGGACGACGAGCCAGAAGATCCCCGAAGCCCCGAGACACGCCAGCCCCAGCCACAGGCCAAACCTCCAGGTGGGCGCCTTGTCCGGTGGGGCGCCACCGAACGGGACGGGCGCCCCGAAGGCGGCCGAGCCTCCCTCTCCGTCCTCGCGCACGCTCTGCCCCGGGAAGGGGCCGCCGATGCCGGCCAGCGTGGCGTGGGAATACTCTCCGAACGAGGCGCCGAGCGCCGGGACCGCCGATTCCTCCGGGAACAGGGCCCGGATGACACCGCGCAGGCGCGCGGTCCCGGCCGCGAAGCCCGGGAGGGCCCGCAGCGCCTCGAGATCGGCCGCCACCTCGGCCGCAAGCTGGTAGCGTGCGCCAAGATCGCGCTGGAGCAGCTTCATGACGATGTCGTCGAGCCGCTGATCGAGATCTGGAACGAGGGCCCTCGGCCGGCGCACCTCGGCTTCCATCACCCGGCGCGCGGTCGCCGCCGCGGACTCCCCCCGAAAGAGACGGATCCCGGTGATGACCTCGTAAAGAACGATGCCGAGCGAGAACAGGTCGGAGCGCTGGTCGACCACCTGGCCGCTGATCTGCTCCGGCGACATGTATGCCCACTTGCCGTTCACCACCCCCACCACGGTGGCGGTCATCGAGGTCTTCACCACGCCGAAGTCGGCCAGCTTGATGGCCCCGTCGCGCGACACGAGCACGTTGCCGGGCGACACGTCGCGGTGCACGAGATCCAGGGACTTGCCCCCGGGGAGCGTCAGCCCGTGGGCATACGCCAGCGCGTGCGCCACCGCGGCCCCGATCTCGACGGCGAGGTGGGCGCCGAGGGGAACGCCCCGGCGGCGGTTGGCCCGGAGCAAGCCCGACAGCGAGGTCCCGGCCACGTACTCCATCACCAGGTAGTAGCTGCCGTTCTCGATCTCGAAGTCGAAGACGTGCACGATGTTCGGGTGGTCGAGCATCGCCGCGACCTTGGCCTCGATGACGAACAGCTTGGCAAATTGCTCGTTCTGCGAGTACTCGGGCAGGATGCGCTTGATGACGTAGGGCTTGGCGAAACCTTCCGGTCCCTCCCGGGTCGCGAGGAACACCTGCGCCATTCCGCCCACGCCCACGCCGCGAACGATCTTGTACTTGCCGATCGTCTGTCCAGCCACCGCGTCGCCGCCAGAATCGGGAGGGGATCCGGAAACCAGAGGCTGATTTGGATTCGTGCTCACGGTCGGGTGCGCTCCAGTGGGAGAGTGTTTCGCAGCATAGCCGGCTTTGCCAGCCAATCGGAGAGCTAAAGTCGTCAGGAACCGGGAGGGGAAACGATCTGCAGGCCGTTGACGGGGGCCCGGGGGGTCCCGCCGGTGCTGGGCGTGGCCGTGAGCGTGAAGGAGGTGCCGGTGACACCGCGGAAGACGAAGTAGTTCCCCGCGCCGTTGGCCGGCGCCAGCTTGAAGCCGGTGAAGACGGTCGACGTGGGTCCGGTCTGGGTCACGCTGGTGGTGGTCGAGCCAATCGCGTACTTCCCGCCACGCGTCCCGCTGTCGGGAATTTCGCCCACGAAGTAGACGTACACGTCGTAGCCCCGCGTGCTGAACGGGGGTGGCAAATTGCTCACGGTCACCTTGGCGGGCATGGTGGTGAAGGTGGGATCGAGGTACCCGTTCATCATCCGGGTGTCCCCGGGGCTGTCGGTGTAGTTCACGCGCCAGACCCCGGGGGACGGGGGAGAGTCCCACACCGCGGTGGCCGCCGTGTCGGTGCCGTCCGCCAGGGTGAGTTTGTCGAGCGAGCTGCTGTTGGTGGACGCACTGTTCCAGTTCTTGGCCGCCTTCACCCCCGCCGACTCGGTCGGGGCCATGACGGGCCCGGGTATCGCGATCGTGCCGGACACGACGGTTCCGCCCACGAAGTCGATGCTGAGCGTGGCGGCGGAGGCCGTCGTGCCCGCGGTCCCCCCGGTGGCCGCTCCCCCGGTTCCACTCTTGCCCGCCACACCCCCGGAGCCCGTGACGCCGCCGGTCGCCGTCCTGCCACCCGTGGCGACGAGGCCGCCCGAGCCGGTCATTCCGCCGACCGGGCTCATGCCGCCGGTCCCCGGAGCGCCACCCGTGGCGGGCGGCTTCGCGCCACCGGTCCCGCCGCCCCCCGTCCCGCCAGGGGCCCCGCCCGTCGCTTGTCCCCCGGTGCCTCCGTCGGGACCTTGCGTGCCACCCGCGGCACCTCCGGGCATGACGGGCGCCCCTCCCGAGGCCGTTTGCTCGCCCCCGGAGTCGTTGAGGTCCATGAGCGACGCGTCGATCACGCCTTGACCGCCCGTCCCTTCGGCCGGGGCCCCGCCGCTCGCTGCCGTGATGCCACCGGGGTGTCCTGCTCCGCCGGACTTGCCCGCTCCGCCGGACTTGCCTGCGGCGCCGGATTCCCCGGCCGCTCTCGTGGACATCCCACCGTCCGAACCGTGACCCTCGAGGAGCGTGTAGTCGGGCGAACACCCCGCGAGTCCGAGCGCGCCCATCACGACCATCGCGCCCACCACCAGGAGGCGGCCACGCCCACCGTCATGGCAAAGCGTGACCGGGGCGGCCCGGCTCTTCCCCCGCCTCGGTTCGCCATCCCGACTCGAAGTTCCGGCTCGCAGCGCCATCTCAGACTCCCCCGGGTGGATTCGGCCTTCCTGGACTCCAGCTGGCCTCCAGCGAGCTCGCCACCAGGAACCGGCTCAGGCCGACGATTCTAGGCCGACGGTGGCTCCTTCATGAGCTCGTCCCAGTAAATGATGCGGTGGCACGAGGGGCACGTCTCGATGGTGGTGCCCCGCTGGAGCACGATGTAGAGCTGCGGCGGGATGTTCATGTTGCACCCCTGACAGGTGCCGTTGCGCACCGAGACCACCGCCAGGCCGCGGCGAATCCGGATTCCCCCGTAACGCTTGAGCACGTCCGGACGAACCTCCGCCGCGAGGCGATCGCGCTCCGCGCGCAGGCCATCGATCTTGCCCTGAATCTCCGCCATGTGGGCCTTGACCGCCTCCTCGTCCTTGCGCACCGAATCGCGCACACCCTGGACGTCGCTGGCACGCTCCTCGAGGACCTTCTTCTTGGCCTCGATGGCCTCGACCAGCTTGGCGATCTCGCCTTCGCGGCTGGCCACACCTTCACGGCGCGTCTCGGTCTCGCGCTGGGCGGCCATGTATTCCTTGGAGTTCTTGGCCTGCGCGAGCTTGTGCTTCGCGCCGGCGACCTGCTCCTCTTCGTCGTGCAACTGGTTCTTCTGCTCGCCGTAGTAGCGCTCGGTCTCGCTCAGCTGAGCACGCTCGCTGCTGAGGAGCGCCTCGACGCGCGCGAGATCGTTCTGGGTCGCCGCCAGCTTGGCGGGGATGGCCTTGAGAGCGTTTTCCAGCTCCTGAATCTTTGCGTCGTGTCTTTGCAGGTCCTCGAGCCGCTTAAGCTGGTCGCGCAACTTCGTTCCCTCCGTGTCCGACTGCTGCTGAAAAATCCAAAACGCACGAGCGCCCCAGGGGGGGCACGTGGACTGTGGGCCCACCTGGATTCGAACCAGGGACCAAGCGGTTATGAGCCGCCAGCTCTGACCGCTGAGCTATGGGCCCAGCCTCGCGCGCGAACTCCATTGAAAAAAAGAAAGATTAACTTACACCGGCAACAGATTGGTGTCGAGCACGGCGGCCCCATCTCACCGCCGATTCTGTCGTCGGGGAAGTGCGAGTGACATGCGAGTATACTGGGGCCGGGATGAGCACACCCGTCGCACGACTTCGCATCCAGGCGGGGCGGCCTACAGGCACCCACTGCACCCACCTCACCCACTGGAGATGAGACCGGTCGACCAATTCTTCACCTCGGTCCGGGAGGTCTTCGCGCGCAACCGCAGCACGGATTTCACGGAGGTCGGCGCGGTGCTGCTGGCGGTGATCCTGGTGACGGTGTCGGTCTGGTTCTGGGCGGCGAAGAGACGGGCTCGGCTCGAGACGTCGCGTCAGCTGGCAACGCTGGCGACCCGCGCCGGGCTATCCGCCGCCGACCTCGCGTATCTGCGCCGCATCGCCGAGGCGGCGGACCTGACCTTGCTCGAGGTCATGACCCGACTGCCGAGCTTCGAACGCGCCACCGCCGAGGCGTTGCTGGTCAAGGTGCCCCCGGTGCGTCCCGTCGAGGGCTCGGGGTACGAGCGGGTGCGTCACCTGCGAAAGGCCCTCGGGTTCTCGCCCTTGCCGCCGCACCACTGGCTCATCAGCACACGCGAGCTCATCGCCGGGGATCGCGTGACCGTCAGCGGTCACGCGGGCCGCGTCTCGGAGGTCAACGAGGCCAGCTTCGCCGTCGAGTTGCCGGCGGCCACCCCGGTGGCGCTCGGGGGCCTGGGAACCGTCGGAACCCTGGCCATCGCCCGCCCGGACGACTCCAGGTACCTCGCCCGGGTGCGCGCCCTCGCGGTCGACCCACCGGCCACTCCCGACGGCGGCCGGCGCTTCTTCTTCGCCCACGACGAGCGGCCGCAGCGCCAGCAGGACCGGGCCTACGTGCGCGTGCGCGTCTCGGCGACCGTGACCTTGCGCCTCCTCGGCGGGATGGACGCGGCCGGGACGGCGGAGGACCCGACGTACGGCCCGGCGCCGCGTGCCCCGGGCGCTGGTGGTGCTGGTGAATCGGAGGCGCCGCTGCAGACGCTCACCGGGACCATGGTGGACGTGAGCGCGGGCGGCCTCTCGCTCAAGCTCGGCCCGCGGGAGGGCGAGGCGCCCCTCGCACGCATGGACATGGGCGACTGGCGGCACTCGCGGGTGCTGTGCTCGTTCGAGCTGCGCGACGGGCAGCGCTTCGAGAACCTCGCGGGCGTGGTGGCCACGGTCGAGAACCTGCGTCCCTCCGGCCAGGGGATTCGCCTGCGGCTGGCGTTCACCGGGCTGACGGAGGCACAGCGGGATCGGCTGTCCGCGGCGGTGGCCGCCGAAAAGCGGGCCCCTCCCGCGCCCGAGGGACTCGCGCGCATCCTGCCGCTCGAGGTGGAGGTGGAGGAGGAGGACGATCGCGACACCGACGACTGACCTCGACCGGGCCCGGGCGCGGTACAATGGCGCATGATCACCGCCGGAATCACCGCCGCCGTCGCCGGACTGCTGGCCCTCTTCGGAATCAAGCCGGGGCCCTATCTGGTGGGCGTCGCCATCGGCGTCAAGCTCGCCCTCGTCGGGCTGGCGGTGCTCTTCGGCGGGCGCTTCCTCGATCGCCGCCGGACCCGCAAGCCCGAATAGAGCGCGGACCGATTCTGCCCTACCTCTCAGCGAACGCGCGTTCGACCACGTAGTGCCCCTGGCCGTCGCTGCTGCCCTCGGCGAAGCCCCGGGACTCGCAGAGCGCAACCATGTCCTTGAGGACGCTCGGGCTGCCGCAGATCATCACCCGGTCGGTGGCGGGGTCGAGGGGCGGCACGCCGAGATCGCTGAACAGCTTTCCCGACTCGACCAGGCTCGTGATGCGGCCCTGGTGCTTGAACGGCTCGCGGGTCACGGTCGGATAGTACAGGAGCTGCGCGTGGGCCTGCTCGCCGACCAGCTCGTGGTGCTCGAGCTCTTTCTCGATGAAGCCGCGATAACCGAGATCGCTGGTGGTGCGCACCCCGTGCACGACGATCACCTGCTCGAACTGCTCGTAGGTCGCGGGATCCTTGATGATGCTCATGAACGGGGCGAGCCCGGTCCCGGTCGAGAAGAGGTAGAGGCGCTTGCCCGGGAGCAGGTGGTCGAGCACCAGCGTGCCGGTCGGCTTGCGGCTGACGAAGATCGAATCCCCCGGCTTGACGTGTTGCAGGCGCGAGGTCAGCGGTCCGTTCGGAACCTTGATGCTGTAGAACTCGAGGTGCTCGTCGTAGTTGGCGCTCACCACGCTGAACGCCCGCAAGAGCGGACGCCCCTCGACCTCGAGGCCCACCATCACGAACTGGCCGTTGCGAAAACGCAGACCGGGGTCGCGGGTGGTCGTGAAGCTGAACAGCGTGTCGTTCCAGTGGTGGACGCTGAGGACCCGCTCCTGACTCAAAGTGCTCATGACCGCCGCAGTCTAAAGGATGGCCGGTGAATGCAAAGAGGGGAATTGCGATCGGCCGCGGGTCAACTGCCTGCGCGGTGCACCCGGTTGCGACCGGCCCGCTTGGCGGCGTAAAGGGCCTCATCGGCGGCCTTGAGCAGGGAGCCGCCGTCGGGGTACGGCTGGGGGTTGAACGTGGCGCAGCCGAACGACATGGTCACCACCAGACCGGGTCCGGTACCGATGTTGTGGGGGGTCTGCTCGATCTTCTGGCGGATCCGCTCGGCCACCACCTCGGCGCCCGGGCCGTCGGTCTCGGGCAGGACCAGCACGAACTCCTCGCCGCCGTAGCGGGCGATGAGGTCGCGCGGGCGCAGCCGGCCGGTCAGCGCCTTGGCCACCGACACCAGCACCTCGTCACCCATCGCGTGGCCGAAGGTGTCGTTGACCTTCTTGAAGTGGTCCACGTCGGTCATGATCAGGCTCAGGGACTTGCCGGACTGGGCGGCCGCGGCGAACTCCTCTTGAAGGTAGGAATCGAACCTTGCGCGGTTGAAGAGGCCCGTCAGCTTGTCGCGGGTGGAGGCTTCCTCGAGCACCCGGGTCTTCTGCTCGAGCGAGTCGATGGCCTGCCGCGCGGAATCAATCTGACGCGAGGCCCGCATGGTGACCATGACCAGCGTCTCGGTGGCTTGCTCCAGGACCGCGGTGATCTCCTCGCCGGTCCCGAGTTGAACCTCGAACAGGCTGGCCACCTGCGGGATGGCGGCGGCGACCCGGCTCAAGATGGGCGCGAGCTCGTCCGCCGCCAGCCCCACGGTGCGGGGCGCCTCGGCCTTCAGGACCTCCATCGCGAAGCCGGTGTTGCGGCAACCCCACACATCCGCCACCACCCCGGACAGGCGAACGATCTTGGCCAGACGAATCACGTCCTCGTGGAGGCCGACCGTCCCGGCGCTCGAGCCGAGCTCGACCGTGGACTTGTGGCTCCACGCCACCGCCAGCCTCAGCGGCTCGGGGAGGTGCCAGGTCCCGATCAGCCAGGCGCCGATGTCGGCGTGATCGGCCCCGAAGGTGTCGCGCTCGAGCTTGGCCAGGTGGACGTGGTTGTCCCCGGCCTGGTTCGCCACCTTCTCGTAGTGACGGCCCGCCACCCGACCGAGGGCGAGGATCCCGATGTCCTGCAGCAGCGCGCCGAGAAAGGCCTCGTCGGGGGCCGAGAACCGCAGGTGGGTGGCGATCTCCCGCGCCGCGACCGCCGAGATGATCGACCGCTTCCAGTAGGCGTCGAGCCCAGCGCTCTGGCTCTTCTTGAGGTCGCGCACCAGCGAGAACGACAGGGCCAGGGTCCGGATCGCGTTCAGGCCGAGCAGCGCCAGCGCATGCGGAACCGTGCGCACCTCCTGCCGCAGTCCGAAGGCCGGCGAGTTGACCAGCCGGAGCACCTTGGCGGACAGCGCCGGATCCTTGGCCAGGGTCTCGGCGATCTGGCCGATGTCGAGGTTGTCGCTCTGACACAGCTGCAGCACGCGGACGGCGATGGCGGGCAACGTGGGCAGGTTCGAGCAACGCTCGAGTCGGGCCAGGAGCTCGGACGAGGCCCCGAGACCGGCCGCCGCCGATGCCACGGCGCTCGACGTCGCCGACTTCTGCGGGCCGGCGGCCGGAGTCTCCGCCGGATGCCCTGCTGCCTGGCCGTGTGGTAAGGATGCCACCGAGTTCCTACTGTCGGCGGCTGGGGTCAATCCCTTGAATGCACCTGGCCCCCGCCCAGACGGGACCGTCGGCGCCGCCGCCTCCTGCCCAGGGTGGCTCCGACCCCGAGAAAGACCGCGACGGCTCCGCACACCGAGGAGATCCACCCGAGGCGGCTCTGTCCGAGCGCGTAGCTGCATCCGCCGCCGGACCCGGTCTTTGCGCCGCCACCGCTGCCGCTGCCCGCGCTCGTGCTGCAGGAGGCCTGGGGGAACAACGTGAGCCCCGACAGGTAGGCGCAGTTGGACTGGCAGGCGGCCTTGACGCACGCCCGCACACCGGAGATCTGACTGAATTTGAGGCGCGCCTGCCAGGTCTCCCCTTCGTCGACCGAGCTCGCGAGCGAGAACCGAACCGGGTTGGTCTCGCCTGCGGGGAACTCGTCCGCCGCCGCGAAGAGCACCCCGGCGCGGGCCGCGAGGCCCTTCGGCGCGAAGGAGAGTGGGCTGGTCGCGAAGGAGACGCCGGCGTCCTTCGAGCGCACGAGCACGGCGCCCGACGGCGTGGTCGCCAGCGCCACGAGCGTGCCGGTGGGCAGTCGCACGAACCCGACGAGGCTCCCGCCTTCGAGCATGAGCGGTGTGGTCCAGGTGTCGCCTCCATCACGGCTCATGGCCAGGGCCTCGCTGACGGGTGTCACGCCCGGGGCCGAGAAGAGGCGCAGGAAGATCACCGAGGCGTCGGTCGGATCGATCGCCACCAGCCGCACCTTGACCGCCCCGAGCGCCGGGCCGAGCGCGTGCAGCTCGAAGGTCTTGCCCCCATCGATGGAGCGGGCCAGCTCTGGCTGGCTACCGTCCGAGCTGCCGTCGAGCGTGGCGAACACCCGGTCGGGCTCGGTCGCGGCGACCTCGATCCCCGTGATCGAGGCCCCGGCAGGGGTCGCAAAGCCCGACACCGCATACGTGAGGCCGCCGTCCTCCGAATGGAAGATGGCGGTCACGGGGTTGGCCACGCCGGCGGGGATGGCGACGGCGAAGACCCGGTCGGCGTTGCTCGGATCGGGAAACACGTCGTTCACCAGCTGGTTCACCAGCGCCCCGCCCCCGAGGGCCCATGTGCACGCGCCGTCGGACGAGACCGCGGCGCCGAGCCCGGAGGACAGGGCGTAGATGCGATTGGCGGGGGCCGGACCGAGAAGATAGGAGCTCGCGTTGAGGGTGGCCGAGGGGTCCTCGCAGGCATAGGACCAGGACCCCCCGTCGTTCTCCGAGAAGATGAGACCGAAGTTGGCGGCCAGGACGATCTCCTTGGGCCGGTCGCTCGGGAGCAGGACCGATTGCGAGGTCGGGAATGCCCCGTCGGCCAGGGCACTGGACCCGCCCCACAGGTCTGGAGAACACACACCTGCGACCCCGGCGGCGAGCCAGGCCGTCGCGAGCGGCCAGGCGGCGAGGCGGATCCGGCGCGCTTTGCGGGCACCCGTATCTTGCGAGAGCTGTGACAAGGTCATTCCACGTGAAGCGCCGGCGGCGATTGTATCCGATTGGCAACCTCGGGCACGGGCGCGTATAGGATGCTGGCGCCTTTTGGCTGGCCGCGCCCGAGCATCTCGGCCATACATGCATCTTTCGCTCCGTCGTCCCGCGTCTCACGTCCTCTTCCTCTTAGCCGCCCCGCCATCTTCAGGGGGTCTGGGGGTCCCGGTTCCTCATGCGCTCGATTCCCTTCCAAAAATTCATTCTCGACAATGGCCTGCGGGTCATCCTGCATCCCGATCGCTCGAGCCCGCTCGTGGCCGTCGACCTGTGGTACCACGTCGGCTCCAAGGACGAGCAGG